>Ga0209386_1000005_pt1 | contig 153654 bp, 134 predicted proteins | sample NGEPertwo_FD_184510 | JGI IMG/M metagenome (GOLD analysis project Ga0209386, IMG submission 184510) | Arctic peat soil microbial communities from the Barrow Environmental Observatory site, Barrow, Alaska, USA - NGEE Permafrost154B-two... | ecosystem: Environmental > Terrestrial > Soil >...
ATCCATAAAAATTCAATACTTGATTATCAGTTGGTTGAGAATTCAATGCCATCAATATGACCTGAAAAAAGTCACTTTTAGTCGAAAATTAACTGAAATGAAGGTTTTGAGCTGCAATGTGGGTTAAGAATGTTCAAAGGTGTTAGTAGACAAATTTAAAAGACTTATGTGTATTCAATAGGGACAAATGAATATTTGTAGTGGACAAAGAGGTAAAAAAGTATAAAACTTATACCAATTATGAATGTTATAAAAACCTTTTCCCGGAATGTCTATTAACCTGAGTTCGATATAAAATTGGTTATATGAAATTTGTATAATCGCCCCAGCCCCAGCCCTTCCCCAATGAGGGAAGGGTGTTTCGGATGCTGAAGTTCTTATTTTTTGTTCTTTAAAGAGTGTTTTTTTCAGAACTTGCAGGATGCAAAGTCCCAAGTTTAGGGAATATAGGGGGCAATATTGAATTAAATCTTTCTATGTGTTTGATTTCCAGGAACTAATATATCGAACTCAGGTTATTAAATTGTCGAATCTTAAATTCCCTGGGATGGCTGGTTCTGCATAATGGCATACAGTTGAATGTTTAGATTAAATAATCTCCGGCTTTTCAGTATGGAATATTTGAATTAGTGGTAATTCGGATTTGATCAGGAGCAATAGTGACTAATTTATAATTCGAAGTTAAACCCTCTGTTCAGTAAATCTTCGTATTTTTTTTGGTCGAAACGATAATACCAGGCTCCTTTGCGCGATGATTCTTTTTCTTTTTCTTCCTGTTTTTCCAACAGATCCATCGACAGAAGTTTCCGCCTGAAATTGCGTTTGTCGAGTGTTTTATTGTAAATGGCTTCGTACAAGCCTTGTAACTGTGGAATAGTGAATTTGTCAGGCAATAATTCGAATCCGATGGGTTGTGTTCTGGCCCTGATTTGTAGTTTTTTCAATGCCCGGTCGATCATTGCTGAATGGTCAAAGATCAGTTTTGGCATCGACGAGATCGGAATCCAGGTTGCACCATGGTTTTTTACAAGTTCGAGATCGGAGGAATTAATTTTGATGAGTGCAAAATAGGCAACAGAAAGGATGTGAGCTCCCGGATCCCGTTCAACTTCGCCAAATGTGTAAAGCTGCTCCATGTAAACATCGGTAAGGCCGGTGAGCTGGTTCAAAATGCGTTTGGCCGCATCGTCAATGGCTTCGTCGTTTTTCAGAAATCCACCCATCAGCGACCATTCTCCTTTTGCTGGCTGAAAATTCCGTTTCAGTAACAGTACTTTCAAGTCACGTTCATCTTCATCGTATCCAAAGATGATTGAGTCAACAGCAACATGGAATTTTTCGTGTTCGCTATAGTATGACATTATTTGTCTATTCAGGTAAAGGCCAGTCGGTTGTTTCTTTGGTGCGCAAATAAGTTTCGATATGCCGGTCTGTTTTTGCAGCGTATATATCTGAGATGGTCAGGATAATTCCGGTTTCTTCAACATGACCAAACTGATCGTTAATTACGGTTCCAAATGTTTTCATCGAAGGGCTCAGGTTCATGTATGAATTGATCAATGGAGGAATGTTTTCGCCGAATTCCCGTACTTTTTGAGAAAGTATTTTGTAGTCTTCTTTGTACGATCCTCCTTTGAATACTTTTTCCATCTCTTCCATATTGATGCCCAGGTCCATCGGGTTGATCGGGGTCACCAGGTTTTCACGATCATTGAAGTATTTCATGAAGAAATATTGGATCAGATTACGTGCCTGAGTATGAAAATGGGTATACATCGTTACTTTCCCGAAGAAATATTTAATCTCAGGATGATTGACAATCAGAGCACCCAAGCCATCCCATAAATTATCGAGGGCAAAAAGTGCTTTGGCCCCAGCCTTGCTCGACTGGTAATGTGGCTGAACAAACGAACGTCCTAATTCTAAGGTATAAGGAAGGTATTCTTTGATAAATTTTTCCGAGAAATTGAAGAGATGCGTGGTTGCAAGGTGTACAACTCCTTTTTCATCGACCGGAACATCTTTGCACAATATATATCGGTATCCGCCAATGATTTCCAGAGCTTGTGGGTCCCAGACGATCAATTGTTTGTATGGATCATCGCAAATGTCGTATGCATCAATATCCAGTTCCTCTCCTATGCCTCCTCCAGCGTCCCGAAAAGTAATTTCCCTTACCCTTCCGATTTCCCGCATAACGTTGGGCGAATCCTGATGGGTAATGACGTATATTTCGTTGTCCGCTTTGTTTGTTTGTCGCATCAACTTGTCCGGTGTCAGTTCCGCAATCAACGCTTCTTTTGACACTGGCGCAATAATATCCTTCATACTGATTCGATTTTATAAGAGTACAAAATTATAAAAAATCTATCAGGATTAGTTTCAACCATAAATTAATCTTGGCTTTGCGTCTGATTTGGTAACTTGTACACAATGTTTCTTACTTCAGCAGCCCATTGATCAGGAGTTTTGCTTTTGTCGAAATGCGTATATGGAATTGGTTTCCCAAAGGTGATGGTGAATTTCTGATTTTTATGTCCGAATGTTTCGTCGGCCAGGTAGAATGTTTCAAGGTTCCATTTTATCCTGAAGAATTTGCGAAAATTGGCCAGATTGTAAAAGAAATTCGAGTTTCGGCCACTCACATGAATTGGAATTATATCTCTTTGGTATTGAATTGATTTAACAATGAAGTGTTTTTTCCAGTCCGGATCCTGAATTTTTCCTTTGATACGACGCGAGGCATATCCGCAGGGGAAAATCAGAATTTGTTTGTCGGACGAATAAGCTTCGTGGAGTTGTCGGATCAGATCTTTGTTGTGACCGCCGTATTTATTCAGAGGAATAAAAATGGGCTTCAATGGGGGAATATTCATCAACACATCATTGACCAGAGTGATGGGTGGTCCCAGAAGGCGATCAATATTACACAGGATCAGAAGTGCATCGAATCCACCCAGCGGATGGTTTGAGGCAAAAATATAACGGCCGGAAGCGGGTATATTTTCGATTCCGTTTATCGTTTCATGAACATTAAACTGGTTGACCATATTGCGGGCAAATTCAATACCTTTATTATCGCCGAATTTGTCAAAGAGTTCATTGATTTCATCAATGTGCATGATGCGGGTTATATACCGGTAAACAAATCCGGGAAGCTTTTTGGCAAGCTTTGGATTCTTTTTCAGGAATAATTCCCTGATGTTTATTGGTTTGAGTGGCTCTTTATTTTCAGGATTCATACTGAGCTTTAGTTTATGGGTGTCGAAAATATAAAATATATCATTAAGATGGTTGTGAATTTCATTCAATGGTTTCATTAGAGACCAAAGGTCGGAAGAATGATGCAATATAAAATTCCTGTTATCCTTCAATCTGATTTTACCTTCATCGTCTCCTGTTGTCCAAAGACTCCTCTTTTCATCACTAAAAATGAACAGTTGTAAATAGTGAATGTTGCTCCGGAAACCGGATCTATTTCCCAATTATTCAATATCTAATATGTTTAGGTATACTCTTTTGAGGCTGGATGTCTTTCTGATTTATGTCTGTAGATTGGCTCGGCGTTCAATTTACTGAGAAATTCATCAGCAATCTTATTTTCATACTTCGGAAGTTTATATTGAGAATTGCTTTTGCTTGTTTGGAATGTTTTATGAACGAACTTTCAAAAATTCCGAATGATGTATAAGTAATTGAAGATAAGAGTAATATGCGATGCGTTAAAGAGTTACTAACATGTTGCAAACAGCTTGTTAACACTGTTTTTTGAGTCCGGTGTGACTGAAAAGGACTGAAAGTGGATGATAGTGACTGAGTTTGGTTGAAATTTACTACTTTTACAATTGAATTAAAGGTACTCGAAAAGAATGAACTTCTCAGCTGAAAAACAAGCAACCTTCGACGAAAAAGGAAGGGTAGTGTTGCCGGCAGATTATAAGAATGAAATGGGCGGCAATATTCCCGGTGGTCAGTTGGCCATCGAGATAGATCCGTATGAAAAGTGCCTGAATATTTATCCATTGTCTGAATGGGAAAACCGGATTGCACACATCCGGTCGAAACTCAACCGTGACAATAAAATGCACAGCCGGATGCTCGATATGTTTTACCGGAATTTTAAAATCATTCCGGTACCGGAAAGCTGCAGAATGAATGTTCCGAATTACTTTTTGGAAAAGGTTGGAATAACTAAAGAGGTTGTTTTTACGGGGCAGGCCGATCGCATCAGACTTTGGGATGCTGCCGAATATGACAGATATACTCAGTCATTTGAGGATTACGAAGGTAATTACGCGCAATTGTTTGGTAATGAAAATGATTAAAAGTGAAAAGAGAATATCACATACCTGTTTTGCTGAACGAAAGTGTCAGCGGACTGGAAATTAAGGAGAATGGGGATTATGTTGACGTTACTTATGGCGGTGGTGGTCATTCCCGCGAAATTTTCAGCCGTTTAAAATCGGGTCGTCTTTTTGCTTTCGACCAGGACGAGGATGCCGCAGCGAATATCATTCAGGATGATCGTTTCTACTTCATCAGGCATAACTTCAAATACATCCGGAATTTTTTAAAGTATTACGATGTTGAACAGGTTGATGGTATTCTGGCCGACCTGGGTGTTTCGTCGCATGATTTTGATGTGGCTGAGCGCGGTTTTTCTTTTCGTTTCGATGGTGATCTGGATATGCGGATGAATCGCGATTCGGCACAAACAGCAGCCGATATTGTGAATTCATTTTCCGAAGATCAGCTACGGAAAATGTTTCGCGAATATGGCGAGATTGATAATGCCGGACGCCTGGCTCGTCAGCTTGTTTCGGCCCGTGATGCCAAGCCGGTTAAAACCATCGAAGAGTTCAGAGCAGCCATTGCTCCATGCACTCCTCGTTTTCAGGAAAGCAAATATCTGGCAAAAGTATTTCAGGCTTTGCGCATTGAGACGAACAATGAAATGGATGTTTTGCACGAATTTCTGGAACAGAGTATTCAATTGCTGAAACCGGGAGGACGTTTGGTAGTCATTACCTACCATTCGCTGGAAGACCGCATGGTAAAGAATTTCATAAAATCGGGTGATTTTTCAGGGAAACAGGAGAAAGACTTTTTTGGAAATGTTGAATCGCCTTTGGTGGCTATAAACCGAAAAGTAATCATACCCAGCGATGAGGAAATTGAGCAAAATCCTAGGGCACGCAGCGCCAAACTGAGAATCGCAGAAAAGAACAAATGACAGATAAAAAAGAAAATAGCAACAAACGAATTTCGAAGGCAGGTTTAAAAAGTATTCTGGGGGGTACCGTTTTAGCCAGCGAAAAGGTAACCAGGCAGTTACCCTTCGTGTTTTTTGTCGCATTCTTAGGCATTGTTATAATCACTAATCGATACTGGTCCGAGAAAACCATCCGGAGAATGGAGATGGTGAGAGATTCGGTGAGAGAATATAAGTCAGAGTCGGTGATTCGTGAAACACAGCTGATGTTCATCAACCGTCCTTCGGAAGTTACGAAAAGAGTCGTTGAGCGGAAAATTGATCTGATTGAACCTGTTGAGCCGGCAAAACGGATTACCGTAAAAAAACTGGAGACAAAATAATGGAAATCAGGAAAGCTATAACCTTACGATTTGGTATCGTCTATTTCGCGATTGCCATATTCGGACTTGTTATAATAGGCCGGATTCTCAGTATTCAGAATGTGGATACCGAAAAATGGGAACTGATTGCCAAGGACCTGAAAAATAATACAACTGAGATCTGGGCTAAACGCGGAAATATTTGTGCCGACGATGGCAGTATTTTATCCACCTCTGTTCCTTACTACGAGATCAGGTTGGATATGCAGGCACCACGTGTTGTGCAATTGTTTCCAACAGAATCGGAACAGTTGGTTGAAGAGTTATCCGATTTTTTTGATTTCTCCAAAACTGAATTCAGAGCCCGCGTAAAAGCAGCTTTTGAGAAAAAAAGCAGATGGTTTTTAATTAATCCGGATCAAATTGATCACAATAAATATCAGGAGTTCAAATTACTGAAAACCATTTCACGCAATCATTTTGGCTCTGGCCTGATTGTGGTTACTGAAAACAAACGGATACTGCCTCATGGCGATCTGGCCAGCCGTACGATTGGGGTACTCAATAAAGGTGTTTTTGGCGGGGTTCATGGTAACGTTGGTTATACCGGTGTTGAAGGTCTGGAAGAAAATTACCTGGCCGGTCAGAATGGTTTGTCACTTAAGCGCAATTTCTCCGGAAGCTGGATCAACACACCACTGGTTGAGCCCCGGGAAGGAAAGGATGTGATTACCACCCTCAATGTAAACCTTCAGGATTATGCTCAGACTGCATTGGGCAAACAGATGGAAACCAGTCAGGCCGAATGGGGGACAGCCGTTGTTATGGAAGTTAAAACCGGTGACATTAAGGCTATTGCCAATATTGGCCGCAAAAAAGACGGAACTTATGGCGAAACGTACAATTTTGCTTTTGGACATGCAGGTTGCAGCGAGCCGGGTTCTACATTCAAGCTGATGTCGCTTATGGTGGCCATGGAAGAAGGTTATGTGGATACGGCCGATGTATTTGATACCGGAATAGGTATTTGGGAATATAAAGGACAAAAGATGAAGGATAGTGATTTCAACCATGGTGGTCACGGCCTGATTAGTATGAAGCGCATTTTCGAACTGTCATCCAATATTGGTGTGGCCAAAATCATTACCAAATTTTACGAAGGAAAAGAAAAAGATTTTATCGACCGGATTTACAGTTTTGGCTTAAACAAGCCACTTGGACTGGGTTTTCTGGGCGAAGCCGAACCTTACATCAAATATCCGACTGACGCAAGTTGGTGGGGTCCTTCGCTGGCGTGGATTGCTCACGGATACGAAATAAAAATTGCTCCCATTCAAACCCTGACATTTTATAATGCGGTAGCTAATGATGGAATAATGGTAAAACCCCGTTTTATTGAAGAAATCAGGGAAGACGGGATTCCAGTCCGACAGTTTGACACAGAGGTGATCAATCCATCGCTTTGCTCTGCATCTACTCTGAGGAAAGCGCAGGACATGCTAAAGGGTGTTTGTACAAATGGAACTGGGAAAAATTTGCAGAATCCATACTATACCATTGCCGGGAAAACGGGGACTGCTGTTATTGCTGACGAAAACAAAGGTTATACCCGAGGTGGTAAGAAAAAGTATCAGGCCTCTTTTGTTGGTTATTTTCCAGCTGATAACCCCCGGTTTACCTGTATTGTTGTTATTGTTGGTCCTCAGGGGACATTCTACGGAGGTTCAGTGGCTGGTCCGGTTTTCAGGGAAATTGCCGATAAAGTATATGCTTCCTATCTCGCTCCTGCAGCCGATTCTATTCCTCCATACAATGAAGTTCCGCAAATCAAACCCGGGTTAAAGGAAGATGTGATGCTTTTTACAAAGGAATTGGGATTTAAAACACAGTCTCAGAATATGACTGCCGGGCAAGTTGCGGTTGAAAGCGATACGATGACCGTTTTTGTAAACGGAGTGAACGACATTCCTGGGACCATTCCGAATGTCATTGGGATGGGGGCTAATGATGCCATTTACCTTCTGGAAAAGTTAGGCTTAAAAACTGAAATCAATGGTTTTGGGCGCATTTTTCATCAGTCGCCAAATCCGGGAATGCCCTATGCCGAAGGAGACGTAGCTACATTAGAACTAGGATCTGATGAGTTACAAATAATAAAGGAGGCTAATCCTCCTGTCGACGATTCTATTCCATTCTCTGTTTCTGAAGTTCAACCGGCAGCAAAACAAAAACCAAGTCAGGAAGCTATTGACAAGTGGAAGGCAAAGGTCGCTGCTCAAAAGAAAAAGGAAGATCAAAAACCTGATCAGGCAGCAATTGATCGTTGGAAAGCAAAGGTCGCTGCACAAAAGGAAAAAGAAAAACCAAATCAGGCGGCTATTGATCGTTGGAAGGCAAAAGTCGCAGCACAGAAGAAAAAAGATGAGCAAAAACCTGATCAGGCAGCCATTGATCGATGGAAAGCAAAGGTTGCTGCGCAAAAGGCGCTGGATAAAAAATAGATAGAAAGAAAATATAATAGAATACAATAAAAACAAGAGCAATGAAACTTTTGAAAGACATATTAACCGGCATCGAATTGCTTGAAACGCGAGGAGACTTATCCGTTTCGGTGCGTCATATTCAGTTTGATTCGCGCAAAGTCGAAGCAGGTGATTTGTTCGTTGCGGTTAAAGGTTCTCATGTCGATGGGCATCAGTTTATCGGGAAAGCGATTGATTTGGGTGCTATTGCAGTGGTTTGCGAAGATATTCCTGAAAATTTTCCTTCCGGAGTTATTCTGGTACAGATAAACAACACGCAACCCAATTTCGGTAAAATGGCCGCTGCATTTTACGACTATCCGTCATCCAATTTGAAAGTTGTTGGTGTAACCGGAACCAACGGAAAAACGACCATTGCCAGTCTTTTATATAAAACATTTACGTTGCTTGGTTATAAAGTCGGATTAATTTCAACCATCAAATATTACGTTGGAAACGATGAATTTCATGCCACGCATACCACTCCTGATGCCTTGCAGATTCAGGAATTGATGTCCCGAATGGTTGAAGCCGGATGCGAATATTGCTTCATGGAAGTAAGCTCACATGCACTGGATCAGGATCGGATCAGCGGTATTGAGTTTGATGGTGCTATTTTTACCAACCTGACACACGATCATCTGGATTACCACCTCACTTTTGCTGAATACCTGAAAGCAAAAAAGAAATTGTTCGATCAGTTACCCGAAAGGGCTTTTGCACTGACCAATGCCGACGATAAAAACGGACTGGTGATGCTTCAGAATACGGTTGCTTCCAAACAAACTTATTCGCTGCGCTCATTAGCCGACTTTCATTGCAGGGTACTCGAAAAACATTTTGACGGCATGCTGCTGAGTATCGACGGACAAGAAGTCTGGACGCATTTTACCGGAACTTTCAACGCCAGTAATCTGATGGCTGTGATGGGTGCCACCATTCTTTTGGGAGTTGAACATGATGATATTTTACGGGTATTGAGCGAGTTGCTCCCGGTTTCGGGCCGATTTGAAATTATCCGTTCTCCGGATGGGAAATATGCTGTCGTTGACTATGCTCATACACCCGATGCCATCCAGAATGTATTAACCGGAATTACTGACATCAGAAGCGGTAATGAGCAGGTGATTACAGTCGTTGGAGCAGGTGGTGACCGCGATAAAACAAAACGTCCGGAGATGGCACAGGAAGCTGTGCGGCAAAGTGATAAAGTAATACTAACATCAGATAATCCACGCTCGGAAGAACCGGAACAGATTCTGGCTGACATGGAAACCGGTATTGAAGCACATCAGAAGCAAAAGGTTTTGACCATTGTAAATCGCCGCGAAGCTATTAAAACAGCCTGTATGCTGGCTAAACCCGGAGATATTATTCTGGTGGCAGGGAAAGGGCACGAAGATTATCAGGAGATCAAGGGGGTGAAATATCATTTTGACGATAAGGAAGTGATCAACGAAATATTCGGGAATAATTAAATTAAGAAACTATGTTTTATTATTTGTATCAGCTTTTAAAGGATTGGGATATTCCTGGATTGGGAATGTTTCAATATATCTCGTTCCGTTCTGGTGCAGCAATTATTATTTCGTTACTGATTACTGTCGGATTTGGGAAAAGTCTGATTCATCTGTTGCAGAAAAAACAAATTGGTGAAGAGGTTCGCGATCTGGGTCTTGAAGGACAGATGCAGAAAAAAGGAACCCCAACCATGGGGGGAATTATCATTCTGGCTTCCATCATTATTCCAACACTTCTGTTTGCCCGCCTGAATAATATCTATATCCTGCTGATGCTTACCACAACTGTCTGGCTCGGATTGATTGGTTTCCTCGATGATTACATCAAGGTTTTCAAAAAAGATAAAGAAGGTCTGGCTGGTAAGTTTAAAATTTTGGGACAGGTATCGCTAGGAATTATTGTGGCTGCTACCCTGTATTTCTCGGACGAGGTTGTTGTGCGTGAACGGGTTGTTGATGCTAACGGAATGTATGTAAAAGAAATGGTAGTTGACAGTGTCACCGGATTGAAAAGATTGCAACATTTAACGACCGAGGTGAAATCGACCAAGACGACTCTTCCATTTCTCAAAAATCATGAGTTTGATTATTCATTATTCGTTGCTTTTATGGGCGATAGTGCTAAAACATGGCGCTGGCTGGTTTATGCACTTTCGATCATCCTGATTATTACTGCGGTTTCGAATGCCGCGAACCTGACTGATGGAATCGATGGGCTGGCTACCGGAACCTCAGCCATAAGCGGGGCCACTCTGGGGATTCTGGCTTATGTAAGTGGTAACATCATTTATGCGGAGTACCTCAATATCATGTATATTCCTAATCTGGGTGAGCTGACCGTATTTATCTCTGCCTTTATCGGGGCAACAGTCGGATTTTTGTGGTACAATTCATATCCGGCACAGGTTTTTATGGGCGACACAGGCAGTTTGGCCATCGGTGGAATTCTGGCCGTTATAGCTATTATTATCCGAAAAGAAATCCTGATCCCTCTTTTATGCGGAATTTTCGTGATTGAAAATCTTTCGGTTGTTATTCAGGTCAGTTATTTCAAATATACAAAGAAAAAATACGGAGAGGGTCGACGGGTTTTCCTGATGTCTCCGATTCATCATCATTTTCAGAAGCAGGGAATTCCTGAAGCCAAAATTGTAACCCGTTTCTGGATTATCGGGATTATACTGGCAGTATTAACCATCGTAACCTTGAAAATGCGCTAATGAATAAACGTGCAGTCATATTGGGAGCCGCAGAGAGCGGAGTTGGTGCAGCCATTCTGGCACGCAAACAGGGCTTTGACGTGTTTGTATCTGATTTCGGTACAATTAAGGACAAATACCGAAAAGAGTTAACTGATCGTCAATTCGATTTCGAGGAAGGCAAACATTCGGAAGAAAAAATAATCCATGCGGATGTAGTCATTAAAAGTCCGGGTATTCCGGATAAAGCACCGCTGATTGTAAAACTGAAGGAAAAAGGAGTTCCTGTGATTTCGGAAATCGAGTTTGCAGGGAGATACACTTCAGCAAAAAAGATTTGTATTACCGGAAGTAATGGTAAAACAACGACAAGCTTGCTCACTTATCACATGCTTCAAAAGGCTGGGTATAATGTTGGACTGGCCGGAAATGTTGGACAAAGTATGGCCTGGCAGGTGGCCGAAAACGATTTTGATTATTACGTGATTGAACTGAGCAGTTTTCAGCTCGATGGAATGTTTGAGTTCAAAGCCGAGATTGCCGTCCTGCTGAATATCACTCCCGATCATTTGGATCGGTATGATTACAAAATGCAGAACTACATTGATTCAAAGTTCCGCATCACACAAAACCAAACGGCTGACGATATTTTCATTTATTGCAGTGATGATCCTGTGGTGAAGCACGAAATGTCAACACGAAAACTGGCGGCCAGATGTATACCTTTTGGTTTGGGTTTACCACCTGCCGAAGGTGCGGGTGTATTAAATAACAATTTGATTATTAACTGGGAACAAAATAATTTCACTATGTCAATTTTAGATATTGCATTACAAGGGGGTCACAATACCTACAACTCAATGGCCGCAGGTATTTCAGGAAAGGCAGTCAATATCAGGAATGTAAAAATTCGTGAGAGCATGGCCGATTTCAAAGGTGTTGAACATCGTCTCGAACGTTTTTTAAGAGTTCATGGTATCGAGTTTATCAACGATTCAAAAGCTACCAATATCAATTCAACCTGGTATGCGCTTGAAAGTATGTCTCAGCCAACCGTCTGGATTGTTGGTGGTATTGATAAAGGGAACGACTATTCACAATTGCTCGAATTGGTGAAATCGAAGGTGAAAGCCATTATTTGTCTGGGAACTGACAATTCTAAAATTATGGAAGCCTTTAAAAATGTAGGTATCGATATGGTTGAAGCACAATCGATGGAAGATGCAGTACGTTCGGCCTATTACCTGGCAAAAAACGGAGATACTGTGCTACTCTCACCGGCTTGTGCCAGTTTTGATTTGTTCGAAAATTACGAAGATCGTGGTCGTCAGTTTAAACTAGCAGTAAGAGAATTATAAAATGGCAGGAACACTGGCTAAAATATTTAAAGGAGACCGTACGCTTTGGGTAATACTGATATTTTTATCATTGGTATCACTGGTCATTGTGTACAGTGCAACAGGGAAACTTGCCTATCGCGAAGCTAACGGGAATACCGGTTATTACCTCGTCCGTCAGATTGTGTTTATTCTGACTGGCTTTGGAATTATGCTTCTCCTGGTTAATATTGTTCCGGTGGTCATTTACTTCAAGATCGCTCCGACTTTGATTGGAGTAACTATTGTTGCCCTTATTATCGCGTATGTTCAGTATAAATTGACAGGTAATCCGGCTAAAGAAACTTCCCGGTCACTCAATGTGTCATTCTTTAGCTTTCAGCCGGCCGAACTGGCCAAAATAGCGTTGATCATGTATGCATCGCGCATGTTGTCGAAAGCTCAGCGAACCGAAGAAGAACTTCAAAAGGCGTTTTATTGGGTTACAGGTGTTTCCGCAGTTGTATGTTTCCTGATTTTTTTGAGCAATATTTCGACCGCAGCACTCATCTTTTTAAGCATCATGGTGTTGATGTTAATTGCCCGTGTACCGTTTAAGTTTTTCGCCATGTTGTGCGGAATTGGTATCACATTGGGCGTACTTCTTTTTTTTACGGCCGACTTTATGCCAGCCAGTTTTGGTCGGGTACATACCTTTAAAGAACGAATAGCCGACTTCACAAAGGGTGACGCTGATGAAGCAAAAGGAACCACACAGGCTGATTATGCCCGACTGGCTATTTATGAAGGCGGAATGATTGGCAAAGGTCCGGGAAACAGCGAAGTCAGCAATTATATGGAAGCTGGCTACAACGACTTTATTTTTGCCATATTTATCGAGGAATATGGTTTTGTTGGTGGAGCAGGTCTTGCCTTGCTGTACCTGATTTTATTATTCCGGGGGGTCATTATTGTCCGTCGGTGCGATCGGACCTTTCCTGCTTTTATGGTGGCTGGGCTCGTTGTGCTGATGGTTTTTCAGGCCTTTATCAATATGGCTGTTTCGGTGGGGGCGGCCCCGGTAACCGGACAACCTCTGCCGTGGGTTAGTATGGGAGGTTCATCGATGTTGTTCACGGCAGCATCGTTTGGAATTATACTGGCAGTCAGTTCAAACAATCAAAAAAATATAACGGCTACGGAACAATTGGTTGTAGTTGATGTGCCAAACGAAGATCAGGCGATGTAATATGGAAAAACTAAAAGTCATTGTAAGCGGAGGAGGAACCGGAGGACATATCTTTCCGGCCATTTCTATTGCCAACGAGCTGAAGGAGCGTTTGCCCGATGCTGACATTCTGTTTGTCGGTGCTCTTGGAAAAATGGAAATGGAACGTGTTCCGGCTGCCGGTTACCGCATTGTTGGTTTACCGGTTATGGGTTTTCCCCGCAAACCTTCTTTCAAAATGCTGGTGTTTTTCCTGAAGTTATTCCGCAGTATGCGTTTGGCGAATAAGATAATTGACGAATTTAAACCTGACGTTGCCATTGGAGTTGGCGGATTTGCAAGTGGTCCGGTTTTGAAGGCTGCCGTGCGCAAAGGAGTTCCGGCTGTGCTTCAGGAGCAGAACTCGTATGCCGGGGTAACCAACAAGTTGCTGGCATCGAAAGTCAATAAAATTTGTGTGGCTTATCCAAATATGGAACGGTATTTCCCTGCAGGCAAGATTGTATTGACAGGAAATCCAATCCGGAAAAATTTGATTGAAGCGGTTGTGAACAAGACCGAAGCGTTGGAGTATTTCAAACTGAGTGCCGGAAATCCGGTGGTGCTGATTATTGGCGGTAGTCTGGGAGCACGTTCTGTGAACGAAAGTGTAATGGTAAACCTCGAACTGATACGAAAATCGAATGCCCGGATTATCTGGCAGACTGGCAGTTATTATTACAGCGAAATGCAGGCCCGTCTAGGTGCGGATGGTCCTGAAAATCTGTATCCGATGGAATTCGTTTCGCGCATGGATTTAGCTTATGCAGTGGCTGATGTGGTTATTTCGCGTGCCGGAGCCGGTACCATTTCGGAACTTTGTCTGTTGGGAAAACCTTCAGTTTTGGTTCCTTCGCCCAATGTGGCCGAAGATCATCAAACCAAGAATGCCATGGCTTTGGTCGAAAAGCAGGCAGCAGTGCTGATTCCGGATTCTGAATCATTTGAGAAATTGTTTAATGTGACTTTCAGTTTGCTGAATGATCAGCCTCGATTGAAAAGTCTGTCTGAAAATATACGAAAACTAAGCCGGCCCAATGCGGCAAAAGATATTGTGGATGTGATTCTGGAAGTTGTGAAAAGCCCCCTTCCCGTTCCCCCGCAGTGGGAACGGGGAAGATAAACCGTCCGCAAAATGAAGATGAACGTGGCTTTAACATTTTTTTGGACGGAATGGAACACGCCTTCAAAGATGAAATGAATAAAAGATTGAAAAAAATAGAATGCTGAAATTTACCGACATAAAACAAGTGTATTTCCTGGGAATCGGTGGAATCGGGATGAGCGCTCTGGCACGTTATTTTGCGAGTCAGGGCATTGCTGTTTCCGGTTACGACCGTACTCAAACCGTATTGACGGCAGAACTTGAAAAGGAAGGAATTGCTGTTCATTACATGGACGATCCATCATTTTTGCCTGAAGGACTAAATATTGCCGATTCGCTTATCGTTTACACACCTGCAGTTCCGGCTACTCATCAGGAATTAAATGTTTTGATCGACCGCGGCTTCAGCATACATAAACGGGCCGAAGTGCTTGGCATTATTTGCAACAGCCGCAGAACTATTGCTGTTGCCGGAACCCACGGCAAAACGTCGGTAACGACATTAACAGCGCATATCCTGAAATCTTCATCAATAGGGTGCTCTGCATTTATGGGCGGAATTTCCAAAAATTATCATTCCAACCTTTTACTCGATTCAACCGGCAGCGAATGGATTGTTGCTGAAGCTGATGAGTTTGACCGTTCGTTCCTGCAAATCAAGCCGGAATTGGCGGTAATCACCTCCATGGATGCCGATCATCTGGATATTTATGGCTCGCACGAAAAGGTGATCGAAAGTTTTCAATTGTTTGCTGCTCAGATTAAAGAGGGTGGGGCGCTGGTTCTTAAAAAGGGACTTTCGGCAGGATCGGATCCTTCAGCCAAATTCAAGACATACAATTATTCGATGACTGAACCGGCCGATTTTTGTGCCGAAAATATAGAACTGAAGGATGGATATTATCAGTTCAACCTGAAAACTCCTGATTTCAGGATTGAGAAACTGGTACTGAATTATCCGGGATTACTCAATGTTGAAAATTCAGTGGCAGCTTCTGCTCTGGCTCTCTTGGCAGGTGTTTCTCCTGAAGATATCCGGGAAGCCCTGGCTACTTATGCCGGTGTAAAACGAAGGTTCGACATTCATCTGAACAACGAAAACTTTGTGCTGATTGACGATTACGCACATCATCCGGAAGAACTGAAGGCAACGATTCAATCGGTTCGCGACCTTTACCGGGATCGGACCATAACCGGCATATTCCAGCCTCACCTTTACAGCCGGACAAAAGACTTTGCCACAGGTTTTGCCAGTAGTCTGGATTTGCTGGATGAAATTATACTACTTGACATTTATCCTGCACGCGAATTACCTTTGGAAGGAGTGAGTTCTGAATTGATTTTAAAACAGATAATTAATAAGAATAAAAGAATATGCACGAAGTCAGAATTAAAGAAACTGGCGTGTACATTTAAACCTGGTATTGTAATCATGATGGGTGCCGGAGATATTGACACCTTGGTTGAACCGGTAAAGGAGCAATTATTGAAGCATAAAAATGATTAAAAAAATTATCGTCATATTAGCTTGGTTGTGTCTGACGGCTTGTCTCGGATTTACAATTTATTACGCGTATACTCAGCGTGAGGCTGTGAGATGCCAGTCTATTGTGGTGAACATCAATCCAAATTCGCCACGATTCATGGATGAAGAGAAGATTGCGGGTCTTGTTGGTAAATCGGGAGCCCCCATTATCGGGCATAAACTTTCGGACATCGATATCAATAAACTGGAAGCAAAATTAACCACCTTTGCAACCTTAAAGAATGTGGAAATCTTTCGGAAAGTTGATGCCAACGGATTTTCGTTTAAAGGGAAACTGGTTATTAGCGTGGATGAACGGACACCGGTCATCCGGATAAAAAACCCGACTGAAGATTATTACATGGATATGGAAGGAATACAAATCCCGGTTGTGCCTCAGTATGTTGAGCGTATGATGATTGTAAGCGGTACGATTCCGGATGAGAATATAAAAAAGAGCCTTTTAAAAATGGCTGATTTCGTGAATAAAGATGAATTTTGGAGAGCTCAGATCGAACAGGTATTCGTCCAGGAAAATGGAGAATTGCTATTGGTGCCGCAGGTTGGCGATTACCTGATTGAATTTGGAACTCCGGATGATTATGAACTTAAATTGAGAAATTTGAAAGCAGTTTACCAGCAGGGATTTAAATATTTGGGGTGGAATAAGTATAAGAGCATCAGTTTGAAATATCGGAATCAGGTTGTGTGTACAAAAAAGTAGAATATGGACAAGAACGAGAATTTTTTTGCAGCAGTAGATCTCGGATCTACAAAAATTGTGGCCCTTGCCGGAAAAAAGAACGAAGAAGGAAAGATCCAGATCATTGGACTTGGACACAGTGCCTCGCGGGGTATCAAACGTGGAGTGTTACTGAATGTTGAAGAAGCATTTGCTGCTATCAGCGATGCTGTGGGCCAGGCAGAAAAAAATTGTGGACATGACATCGAAAATGTATTTGTAAATATCTCCGGACAACAGCTCACCACACTTACCTCGCGTCAGCAACGAACATTGGGACGCGATCGTTGTGTCTCCGAATCCGATGTCGAACAAATGATGGATCAGGCCCGCCAGATCAGTCTGGCCGAAGATATGTCTATCTACCACATTAATCCTGAATTTTACACCATTGATGATGAATCGGGAATAACCAATCCGGTAGGATCAATTGGCGAAAATATAGAAGCCAGCTTCAAAATTCATGTTGCTCCTGACTCTTATCAGCGAAACATTTCCATGTGTTTTGCCCGTGGCTCTATTAATGTACAAAAGGTTATTCTTGACCCGATTGCCTCTTCAGAAGTTGTTCTGACCGATGAGGAAAAAGAAACAGGTGTTGCCCTGGTGGATATTGGTGGAGGAACGACTAAAATTTCCATTTTTTACGAAGGCGTTTTGTGTTATACATCGATGGTTCCGTTTGGTGGAAATGTAGTCACAATGGATATCAAAGAAGGATGCTCGATTACTGTAAAACAGGCCGAATCACTGAAAGTTCAGTTTGGTCAGGCCATCGCTGATTTTGCTCCTGACGACAAAGTGGTCACAATTCCTATTCATGGATGGGAACCCAAACAAATATCGTTTAAGAATTTAGCTCATATTATTCAGGCCAGAATGGAAGAAATCGTAGCTGGTTTTTTCTATCAGGTCCGCAAATCAGGCTATGTTGATAAACTTGGTGCCGGGATTGTAATTACCGGTGGCACTTCCCTGCTGCCCAATCTGGGGCAGTTAGTCAAGTTTCACACCGGTCTTGATGTACGGGTTGGAAAACCAAACCTGAATACATTTATTGCAGGCAAGGGTCTGGATGATCCGAGGTTTTCAACTGCATTGGGATTGCTTAAACTGGCTGCCGATCAGGACGGACAAAATGGTAGAAATGGAAGACGGAAACAGAGGAAACCGAAATCAAATGAGCCTGGAATCTTAAAATCAATGCAAAATAAAATTGTACAGGGAGTTATCGGTTTCTTTGAAGAAGTCCCTGAGGATACGGAAATGACTTAAGAATATATATATAATCAAGTCTGCCATATGATCGACGAAATACTTAACTTCGGATTAGAGCGTTCTGATTCTTCCATCATCAAAGTGATTGGTGTTGGAGGAGGTGGATGCAATGCCGTCAAAAACATGTATGAAGAGGGCATTGAAGGCGTAAACTTCATGGTTTGCAATACCGATGCACAAGCGATGCAAAACAATCCGGTACCTGTCAGGATTCAGCTGGGTGTTACACTTACCGGAGGACGGGGAGCCGGAAATCTGCCCGGACAGGGAGAACAGGCGGCCATTGAAAATCTGGATGATATTCGCAGAATGCTCGAAGGCACCACCAAAATGTTGTTTATCACCGCAGGTATGGGTGGCGGAACAGGAACCGGTGCGGCACCCGTAATCGCACGTCTGGCCCGTGAACTGGAAATACTCACGATTGCGGTTGTAACTATTCCTTCACGTTCCGAAGGAAAACGGAGGTTCGAACAGGCACTCGAAGGAATTGAAAAACTCAGGACTCAGGTCGACAGTCTTTTGGTTATCAGCAATGAAAAGCTGCATAAAATTTACGGAAATCTCCCTGCTTCACAGGCTTTCAAAAAGGCCGACAATATTATCACCACTGCTGTAAAAGGTGTAGCCGAAATCATTACGCTTCATGGGAACATTAACATCGACTTTGCGGATGTGAGTACAGTCATGGCACGCAGTGAGGTATTTATCATGGGGACAGGTCTTGCGGAAGGTGAAGGCCGGGCCATGAATGCCGTCATTCAGGCACTTGAGTCGCCTTTGCTCGATAGTAGCAACATCAAAGGAACAAAAGATATTCTGCTCAACATTATCTCAGGAACGGAAGAAATCACCATGAGTGAAATTGGTGAGATCATTGATTATCTGCAGGAAGCAGCTGGTCAGGAAGCCACCATTATCTGGGGAAACGGACTGGATCCTAAACTGGGAGATCAGATTAGTGTAACCATTATTGCCACCGGTTTTGATATCAATCCGAACCGTTTATTTCAGGATATCCCCGAAGTACTCGAATTTCAGCTTGAAGCATCTAAGTTCGAAATTAATCTGGATGATGATCTGTTCGGTGGAATTGAAGCTTCAGTGCCTGTGAAGGAACCTGTGAAACACATTCCGACACATTCAGTAAAGCCAAAAAGGAAATCAAAAAAAGATAGGGCAGAGTTTGCTGGTGAACCGAATGCTGAAACTGCGAATGTTGACAGTTGGTTTGTCAGGCAATTTTCGAGATTCTTTGATGAGAAGGATACGCCGGTTTCTGAAGAGAATGATAAACTTTAAAATTATAAAACTAAAAAATACAGGATCATGTCAAACGAAATTATGAATTTTGATTTAACCGCGAATTCGGGTTCAATCATCAAGGTCATTGGAGTTGGTGGTGGTGGCGGAAATGCTGTGAATCACATGTATCATCAGGGAATTCGTGATGTTGATTTTATGGTCTGCAATACCGATGCACAGGCTTTAATTAATAGTCCTGTCCCTTATAAGGTGCAATTAGGTTCTTCGCTCACTGAAGGCCGTGGAGCCGGAAATAAACCGGAAACAGGTCGTGATGCGGCTATCGAAAACATTGAAGATGTCAAGAAACTGCTGAGCAACAATACCAAAATGGTATTTATTACGGCCGGAATGGGTGGTGGTACTGGTACCGGTGGTGCTCCTGTAATTGCACAGGCTGCCAGAGAACTTGGAATTCTGACTGTAGGGATTGTTACCATCCCTTTCCGGAATGAAGGTCGCCGCCGTATCAAACAGGCTGTTGATGGAATCACAGCGATGGAGACTCATGTTGATTCGCTTTTGATCATCAATAATGAGCGAATCCGTGAAATGTACGGCGATTCAAAAATATCGGATGCTTTTGCAAAGGCCGATAATATTTTAACCACAGCCGCGAAGGGTATCGCTGAAATTATTACTGTACCCGGTTATATAAACGTCGATTTTGCTGATGTTGAAACCGTGATGAGAAACAGTGGTGTTGCACTGATGGGAACAGGTATTGCTTCCGGAGAAAACAGGGCTCTGATTGCTGTTGAAGATGCCTTGAATTCACCTTTACTGAATAATAACGATATACTGGGAGCCCAAAACATCCTGCTGAATATTACTTCCGGACTTGAAGAAATAACGATGGACGAAATCGGTGACATTACCGACTATGTGCAGAAAAAGGCAGGGAACTCGGCCGACTTAATCTGGGGTAATGGTGTGGATGAGGAATTGGGTGATAAGATTTCGGTGACAATCATTGCTACAGGATTTAGTACAAGCAGTATTCCTGAAATGGTAATTAACCAAAATCAGGAAAAGACCTATCATACTTTGCGGGACGAATCTGCTGAAGCTATTCCCAAAGCCAAACCTGAAGTGAAGACTTCGGTTGAAAATGAATTGTACGGGTCGAAAAATGTAAAACAAAAAACATTTGAATTCGAAATCAATGCGGGCGGGTACGATGAATTTGAAGAGTTATATGGAAATAATCATTCGAAAAATGAGTCGAACGGAGAATTAGCCGAACCTGTTGACTTTACGCAAACATCTGACGAAACGGTTGATGAACTTGAAAATATTCCAGCTTATCGTCGGAGAAATTCAAAATTTTTCGGGCTAAAAAAAAAAATAGATGAGAAGTTTTCTCGTTTTTCCATATCTCCGGATGAAAATAATAATGTAATTTTACGAGACAATAATTCGTATTTACACGATAACGTTGATTAATTCTTGAATGATGAGTTTATTTGATCAGATTAGCAAAGACATATTGATCGCGATGAAAGCACGGGAAAAAGAAAAACTCGAAGCTTTACGCGGAATTAAAAAAGTAATGATTGAAGCCAAATCAGTGGCAGGCGCAAGCGGTGAATTAACCGATCAGGAATCCCTGAAAATAATTCAGAAATTAGCCAAACAGGGAAACGATTCTGCTGCGATTTACAAAGAGCAGAATCGCGACGATCTGTATGAACAGGAAATGTTTCAGGTAAAAATATTCGAGACCTATCTTCCGGTAAAAATGTCGGACGCTGAATTGTCAGAAACAGTAAAGTCAATTATTGCTGAAGTGGGTGCCACAGGCATGAAAGATATGGGAAAAGTAATGGGACTGGCTTCCAAAAAGCTGGCAGGTCTGGCTGATGGGAAAGATATCTCAGATAAAGTGAAAGCGCTGCTGAGCTAAATATACAGTGCCAGAACCTGAATTCTCAGGTTTTGCGCATTTGGGGTGGAAAAGGGAAGCGGGTAGAGGCCCGCTTTCTGTTATTTTAAAAGTGTCATTGTTTGTGGATTCGTTGGCTAAAGCTAAAGTCAAACCTATACCTAAGCGAATACCGGATCTATTCAATTTTTTTTTGGGAAGCCCAAATATCACAATCACACTACTTTCGTTTCTGTTCTCAGGCCGGACTGGCTTCCGGTTCGCTATTCTTCCGGAGACAAGTTATACCCGGAGCTAAATTCCTATATCTGTCAATATTGTATTCATACCCTGGCCGAAACCGACGAAGGATGGACAATTTCCTAAGCTACAGCTAGAGTATCCGTAGAGCTTACCGAACTTATTCCGGTTACCAAATACTGGTTCAGGCTTGCTTCAGTAACTTCAAAAGGTACTACCAGCTATAATGATCCGGTCATGCACATTGTAACCTGAAAAACTTATACCGAAAGTCTGTATAACAGAAGGCCGTCTCAAAACTAAATTTGGGACGGCCTTCTATTTGAATTTATTGTGCTTTAAATCGCTGTTTCTTTTAAAATCACATCATGGGCTCCACCTTCGATAATGCTGGTAGAGGAAACAAGGGTGATTTTTGCATTTTGTTCCAGTTCAGGAATGCTCAGAGCACCGCAACTGCACATGGTCGAAATGATTTTTCCAAGCGTAATTTCCAGATTGTCTTTTAATTTTCCGGCATAAGGAACATAACTGTCAACACCTTCTTCAAATTTAAGACTTTCGTTGCCGCCCATATCGTAACGCTGCCAGTTGCGTGCACGGTTCGATCCTTCTCCCCAGTATTCCTTCACGTAATTGCTACCGACTTTAAGCCTCTTGGTAGGGCTTTCGTCGAAGCGGGCGAAGTATCGGCCCATCATAATAAAGTCGGCTCCCATAGCAAGCGCAAGAACCATGTGGTAATCCTGAACAATACCGCCATCCGAACAAATCGGAACGTAGATTCCTGTTTTTTCATAGTATTCCTGGCGGGCTTCCGCAACTTCAATGAGTGAAGTCGCCTGACCGCGTCCAATTCCTTTTTGTTCGCGGGTAATGCAGATGGAACCACCGCCAATTCCGACTTTTACAAAATCAGCACCAGCTTCCACCAAATATAAAAATCCCTCTTTATCAACCACATTCCCTGCGCCAATCTTAACTTTCCCGTTGTATTTGTTCTTGACAAATTCGATGGTTTCTTTTTGCCATTCTGAAAAACCGTCAGATGAATCGATGCACAACACATCAGCACCGGCTTCAACCAGCAGTGGAACACGTTCGGTATAATCACGGGTGTTGATACCTGCACCAACGAGTAGCTTTTTATTGTTATCAAGCATTTCGTTTGGATTTTCCCTGTGTTCGTCATAGTCTTTCCTGAATACAAAATATTGCAGGTTCTGGTTCTTATCGATAATCGGGAGTGTGTTGAGCTTGTGTTCCCAGATAATGTCGTTGGCCTCAGTTAGCGAAATGCCGAGTTCTCCGGTAACCACTTTGGAGAATGGAGTCATGAATTCACTGATCTTTGTATCCGGATTATCTTTATTTTCGCGGTAATCACGGCTGGTCACGAGCCCCACCAGTTTGCCGTTTGAAGTTCCGTCATCAGTAATACCAAGAGTTGAATGTCCCGTATTTGCTTTCATGGCAATAACGTCTTCCAGTGTATTTTCAGGAGTTAGGTTCGCATCACTAACCACAAATCCAGCCTTGAATTTTTTTACTTTCCGGACCATTTCGATTTGAGATTCAATCGGTTGTGATCCAAAAATAAAAGATAATCCGCCGTTCTTGGCCAATGCAATGGCCATTTTATGGTCAGAGACTGACTGCATGATCGCTGAAACAAATGGAATATTTAGTTCCAATTCGGGTGTCGTACCTTTCTTATACTTGACTAGCGGTGTTTTTAATGAAACATTCTGCGGAAAACATTCTTTGGTTGTTAATCCGGGAATCAATAAATACTCATTAAAAGTTCTGGAAACATCGTTGGAATACCGGGCCATAATATCTTCTTTAAATTGAGATTTTGCGCAAATTTAAATAAAAATCGCTCATTTGTTCAACAATTGAGCGATTTACACTGGATGTTAATATTCGCCTTTAAGGAATGCTGTTGCACTGAAAAAGGCAATTTTTGTGTTTTGATCATCGACAATATCAACCGTGTAGCTTGCCAGTGTTTTTCCGGAGTTTAGCTCTTTGGCTACAGCTGTTAGCTTTCCGGAAGAGACACCCTTGAAAAAGTGAATGCTTGCATTGGCCGCAACGGCCATTCTTCCATGCGAATTGGAAGCTGCTGCAAAAGCAAAATCGGCTAATGTAAACAATGCTCCTCCCTGAATAATGTTTACACCATTCAGGTGTTTTTCGGCTACAGTCATTTCGGCTACAGCTTCACCTTTACCTATTGAAATAAGGCGAATGTCATTGTGGCTGGCAAATCGATCATTCTTTAATAGTTGCTCAAGCTTTTTAATTCTGCTTTCCATTTCTGAATTTTTGTTCGCTTAACGGTAAAAAAAAAGCGGGCTATTAACCCGCTTTTTTCCTGTCTTATTCGATTAATAAAATTTTGCTCTTTTATCTTCTATATCAACAGTCTTCTTAAGGGTTTCAAAAACCTGAGCACCGGCTCTGTAACTGAGCGATTGTGCCAGTCTGGTCTTTTCACCTTTCATGTCATTATCCGGATTGATGGTGAATGAAGTGACCTTAGCCAGATAAACACCATTGTTGCCCTGGATAGGGGCTGAAATTTTTCCTTCAGTGAGGCTGCATACCGTTCCGATCACTGCAGGCTCGAAGCCGATACCAGGGATTGAAAAACTGGTGAAGTTTATTCCTGAAGCTTCTTTGACATTGGTTGATAGTTTGGCGGCTACGCTTCCAAGATCAGACGACTGACCTGAAGCAGCATCTTTTAATTTTGAGGCCAGCATCTGAGCTTTTTTCTCTTTGCGGACAGCAAGATCAACACGTATTTTAGCTTCTTCAAATGTAGAAATACCTTCTTCTGTTGCATTGGTCAAAACTCCAATCACAAATTTATTTCCGAATTCAAAGATGGTTGATCCTTCGTTGTTAACCAAAAGATCTCCTTTGTCTGCAGTAAATGCTGCGCGAACCAAAGGCCTTGAGGTTTCTAGTCCGGCAACTTCACGGTCGGTTTCTTTCAGGTTAGCTATTTTTTTATTCAGCTTTTGATCGATAACCGATTTGGTGAACGCTTCATATGTTTGGTTCTCGCCGGCAAATTTGCTGGTTTCGGAGTAGATCTTCTGATAGGTTTCAGTACTTGGCTCAATTTTTCTGGCTAATATGGCGAGACGAACCTGTTTTGTTTCTTTTCCTTTTTTTGTTGGTTTAATCAGGTGGAAACCGAAGCGTGTGCGTGCAACGTAGACTTTGTTGACCTCTCCGGAGAAAGCGACTTCTTCGAACTCAGGAACCATTTGTTTGCGATTGAACCAGCCGAGGTCGCCTCCTTTTGAAGCAGATCCGGGATCTTCAGAATATTTCAGGGCAAGTTCTGAAAAACTTGCACCGTTATCAATGAGTTTTTTAATGCTGTCAACCAGAGCCTGTGTTTTTTCAACACTGCCAACTGTTTGTGGGTTAATCAGGATATGGCTTGCCTGAACCGAATCGGGCAACATCTTAAACTGATCAACTTTAGCCAGTTTGTATTCGTTGTTTTCCTTGTATGGTCCGTAGAAATCGCCTGGCTGCGCGTTAAATGCCCATTCAGCAATTTCAGGTGAAAGATCTTCTTTTTTTGAGAATCCCGGATCAAAAGGAGTTTCAGAATTTACATTTATGTATTGTGCGTTGTCGGTAATTTTGGCAAATTCCTCTTTGCTGTCGTTTAACCATTTCTCAGTTGCTAATATATCAAGGTCCGAAGGAAGTACATCAAAAGTGATGTATTCAATTTTGCGGGTTTTCTCCTGTTTGTACTGATCTTTGTGTTTGCTGTAATAGTCGTTTAAATCGCTTTCAGATACTTTGACAGCACTGTCAGATACGGTTGAGTAGTTTAGTGCAAGATACTGGAAATCAGCGTTTTTATCTTTTGATTCCAGACTTTGTTTGGCTTCATCCGAAGTTACATACAAACCTTTTGAAACCAGGCTGGTGTATTTTGTGCGAAGTCTGTCTAATCTGATCTGGCTTTCAATATACAACCAATATGATTTTTGCTGAGCAGTAGCATTGGTCTCCAGCGATTTCAAAAACTGAAGAATACTTGATTTGTCAACTTGTCCGGTTTCTTGATTTTTGAAAAGCTGTTGAATAATTGGATGTGGATTATTTCCCTGTACCAAATCGAAGAGTTCGTCGGAGCTAACGGAAATACCTAGATTTTCGGTTGCTTTACCAATAATATTTTCCTGAAGATAAGCTTGCCAAACTTGTTCTCGGATTTGTTCCCAGGTAGCTTCGTCGATCTGAGTTTTCCGGGTATTCATTTTGTAAATCTCCGAAAGTTCTTCCGTCTTCTTCTGAAAATCAGGATATTGTACAGATTCACCATCAATTTCCGCAATTTCCATCTGGCTGGGTTTCATTAAATTGCTTCCTGATTTAAGCATGTCACCCAGAATAAATGCACCTAAGGCAAGACCGATAACGATCGCTACCATTAAGCCTCCCTGATTCCTTATTTTCTGTAAAGTAGCCATTAACTATTAGTTATTTTATTATAATTATTTTATAAAAAATTTCGTGGGACGAAGATAATAATTTTCAATATTAATCCTTTGAATTCGATTTTTATTTTAGTTGTCGTCCAATATCTTAAGGTGTACCAATTCAATTTTGGTATGAGTGGCTTTCAAAATTTTGAATCGGTATTTATCGATTGTAATTATTGTATTTATTTTAGGGATGCTTTCATGGTTGAAAAGAATAAATCCGGCCAGTGTCTCAAAGTTTTCGGTTTCAGGGAAATCCAGATTGAAGGATTCATTCAATTCATCGAGTTCCAGACGGCCGGAGAAAACAAATTCGTCGGGGGCAAGCTGTTTTTTGATGAAATCAACGGTATCGTGTTCATCTTCAATTTCGCCAAATATTTCTTCCAGAATATCTTCGCTGGTAATCATTCCTGAAGTCCCGCCAAATTCGTCAACAACGATTGCGATACTTAGGCGTAGCTGAATAAATCTGCTTAATAGTCTGCTGGCCGACATTGTTTCCGGTACGATTATAACCTTCCGAAGGTTGGATTTGATCGAATCAGGGTTTGTAAATATAACTGAATGATGAATATACCCAATAATATTGTCAACGTTTCCTGAATAGAATAAAATGCGTGAATAGCCGGTTTCAATGAATTTGTGGTGGAGTTCTTCTACAGTTGATTCAATGTCAAGGGCAACCATTTCTGTTCGTGGAACCATTACTTCCCGGAGTTTGACTTTCGAGAAATCAAGTGCATTCCGAAACAGTTTCACCTCATTATCGATCTCCTGGCTGGATTGAGAATCACTGTTTTTTTCTTGTTCATTGACAAAATGATCCAGGTCGATACGACTAAAAACGATTTTTTCATCCACATTTTGAATTGGTTCATCCATGAAAACTTTCAAAATAAATTTTGAAATCCCCATCGTGACTCTGGTTACCGGATAGAACAAAAAATAAAAAAAAGCTACCGGAATGGTGAAGAATTTCAGCACCGCATTTGGATTAATCCGAAAAAGCATTTTGGGCAGATATTCTGCCGTACTCAGAATAATTAAGGTTGAAATGATTGTCTGTGTCAGTAGAACCAGTGAATCGGAATGAAGGTAACTCGTCAGGAATGGTTCGAGCAAATCGGAAAATGCGATACCATAGATAACAAGAGCCAGATTATTGCCAACCAGCATGGTTGCTATAAATTGTGCGGGTTTTTTGGTGTAAAGAGAAATCAGACTTGAGAACACGATGTTTTGCTTTTTGTCGAGTTCCAGTCTCATTTTATTGGCCGAAACAAAAGCAATTTCCATTCCGGAGAAAAAGGCTGAAAATAAGATTGTACTAAAAATGACCAAAAGCAGATTCATATACAGTTTATTTATTTGTCGATATCGACATAAATTTGGCCTTTTATATTTTTTATTTCGTAGTTTGAAAAGTCTTGATTGGATTCAAAACCAATGCCGGTAATAATCTGATCTTTTCGGATGATTTTCACAAACTGATCGGAGTAGATTTTCTCTTTTCGTTTGTCCCAAACCAGGTATTCAGTTTTTAGCGTGTCACCATTTAAATTTACTGCAACTACATTGTTTTTTGCTTCCCAACGGTCGTCCGCATCAAAGTTCTTGGCATACAGTGAAGTTATGCTCGATACAATGTTCATGTCGGCATCATATTTTGTGATTTTTACGCCTTGAGGAAATTCAGTGTAAGGCTCTTTTTCGTTGTCGTGCCTGATTAGTTCCGGTGTTTGCATTTTAAACCGGATAACTGCGGAGTCTGAAAAAAGCATTTCAAATCCTTCAGCAGTTAAGGTAGGTAAGTCTTCAGTCCTGGTTAAACTTTTGATTTTAGCGATTTCATTTTCGCAGGATACGAATAGGAGCAATGGCAAAGCAATCAGCAAAATCAAACTGATTTTAGGAGTCGAATAGGATCTGATTTTTCCTGATAGCAAGTATATAATTGCGCTAACGCTCATTTTTGGTAAAATATAGAATAGGTTTTTGGGTCGGTCACGTTATTAATGAATTTCACTAATTGAAGGGATAAAGCTATGAATAAAACGGGATTAAAAGAAAAGCATTGCATTTCAGTTGAAGAAATGCAATGCTTTCAATATTCAGAAAAAATTCAGTTCATTATCTTTTTTCGCGAAGTGTTGTCGATTCTCCGATCCAGCCTCCTACATTAACTGACTGGCCAACCGTAAGCCCATTAAAAAAGATGTCTTCTTTTGTTGGGTAATACTTTGAATATGTTGAGATCTTTTCATTGGCATCAGCTTCAACTGAAGGGTCAACTCTTTTAGCTTTGTTATAATAATCGATAGCTACCATGAATACGAATGAGCGTTCAAAGTCATTTTCGCCGTAAGTTTTGCTGTTGTATGCATAAATATTACCAAGCAACATGTAAGCATTACCCGAATTTGGATTATTCTCAATAGCCTTCTTTGCATAACGTCTTGCATCCTGAGGGTTGGCGATGTTGATTTTTGCAAGCTCAAGATAGTATTTCGAAAGATTCAAAGGATCTTTTTCTAAATCGATTGCTTGCTTGTAGTAAGTTTCTGCTTTATCAAGCTTATCTGCTTTAACAAACCTGCGGGCCATGTTATAAGCAGCTTCGGCTGATGGTTCAAGTTCATACAGTTTCTCTGATGCTTTGGCATACAGCGGGCTTGAATCACAATTTTGACGGTCAAGCATTCGGATCATTTTTTTCAAATCATCAATATTCGCTGCAATCTCGTTAAATTTTGGTCCGTAAATGCTGATTAATGCTTCGCAATCAGCTGCACCACTTCCCTGAAAAATCAGCTCAATTTGATCACGTGCAGTTATATAGTTCTGGGAAGTAGCGTCTTTGGCAAGGAAATCAGCTGCAATCTTTGATGTTAAATCATAGTTCTCAATAACTTTCTCTTTGCCTAATTCTCCGAGCCCAAATAATCTGCTGGTTGATTGCATGAGAAGAATCAATACCGGTGCTTCTGTCTCGTTGCCTTGTAATTTCGTTGATTCTTCAAGGTAGTTGTACCCTTTTTTCATGATGGGTTTCAACTCAGCGTCAGTTAAATTTTCATTATCGAGTTTGTTTTTCAGATAATCGGTTCCTTGTCTTCCAAGGTTATATCCTTTTTGATCGAAATATTTGATTCGTTTATCATAGACGCGCATCAAGGTATCGATGTAAAGATCTTTCACTTTCCGGTCACTTGCACCTTCAACCATGCTCTGGTACATATTCAATCCGTGAATGTAAATGTTCAGGGTTGATTTAGGATAAATTTTATATAATTTTCTCCATGAAGTCAGTGCCGATTTGTAATCTTTCTGATCGTAGAATTGCTTTTCAAGCGTATAAAGACTCATGAAATCCTTGTCGCGGGCAGCAATCAGTTCTGCTGATGTTTTCAGTATAGCACCAGTTTCGCTCTCTTCAGCTGCAACAGGTATTTCCCCGTCAAAACTAAAATCTATTGTATTACTCGTGTTGTTCTCGATATCCAGTTTTCTGGAGTCATCAATGAACGTGAATTTGAGGTATTTAGATTTCTCAGGAACCGTGATTTCATATTTACCATCGAAACTGGTTCTGAACGTTTCATTCGATCGGTGAGCCTCAACAGTTACACCTGCAGCAATTTCCCCTTTACGGTATACTGTTCCTTTTACAACACGTTGCGCGACCGCCGAATATGTTACCATTAAGGCAAGGGCCAGTGCAAGAAAAATGGGTTTGAATATTAGAGCTTTCATATATTTGATTTTATTTAATTTTGTATGGTCTAATCAAATTTGCGTTTCGTGAACCAACGATCGTAAAGATTTAGGTACAGACTTATTTTTGTGTAATTGTTCTTAACCAAATCATAGTTGGTTGTTCCTTGTTTTCCGAACTCAACTGCAAAATTGGCTGTCGATTTTGATTTCGGCAATGGTAATCCAACTCCAAAACTTATGCCAAACTCTTTAATCTGGTGGTTGTTTAATTCCAGATATGAATTTTCCTGATGAATTCCAGCCCTGTATTTGACTCTTTTAAAGTAACTTCGGATGGATGTCGCATCAGGAATATACTCAAATCCGGCTGATATCCGGCTCTGATTGGTAATTAAGTCGTTTTTCGTTCCGAAGAAAGTTGCCTTGCTCCATCCTGCGTAATAATAATCGGCATTGATTTCGAGTTTGTTCAGCTTATTGTATGATAATCCAATACCAATCGTTGCAGGCAGTTTAATAGTGCCTTTACTTTCCGGAATAAATTTCAGGGTGTCGGAGATCGAACTGGTCCCGACAGTGATTGCATCGTAATAATATAAACGGTGCAAGGCAGTAAGATCAGACTTCTTTTCGAAAGTTACACCAAGAGTTAAGAACTGATTTTTTTTGAGTTCATAGTCGTACTGAAGGCCATACGTGAGGGTGAAATCTCGGAGACGGGTTCCTTCGTTTTCAAACATGTTGGAAATAGTGGGATCGTCAAAGTAAACCCCTGAATTCTGATTCAGGCGGCCAAAGATGTAATTTAGGTTGGCGCCTACCGATAAGCCTTTAACCGGACTAACTGAAGCTCCAAAGTATGCTTTTGAAGTGGTTCCTTCACCTTGATAAGTGTGATAAACATTACCAACAACTCCTGATACTTCTTCGGTATAAGCAACTTCGTAACCCATGTCCGAAAATGGCTGAACCCCCATTGCAGCGCCTAACCATCGGGTAACCGGCCAGCTTAGTGAAAAATACCTGAAATTAACATCATTGGTTTCCAAACTACCCGAATTGCTTTTGTAATTGGATAATGTACCGTCGATACCGAAGTCGAAAATAAAAGATAAACTGTCGTTGGCATTGTAGGAAGCTGGATTGGCTGAATTTATCTGAACTGCGTGCCGGCTACCCAGTGATGCTCCTCCCATGGCTGCAGTTCGGCCATACCCGTAATGATTTAAATCCCCTATTCCATATCTGGAGAAGGGAGAAGTTGTGTTGTTATTTTGCGCAAAGCCCGAGAATCCGCAGATAATCAAAACTATCACGACTGATAGTGCATTATTTCTTTTTCGCATTGTATTCCAGGATCCGGTTTAAACCAATTAGGGTTAAATTAAAGTTTACAAATATGGAATAATTTAATTTTTTATCAAAAAAAATTGAATCACCCCCGGTCATAATGATGTGTAATTTTTGGTAATTTCTGTTAAAGTAATCAATGGTTTGCTCTATTTCATAGATAATTCCATTTTGAACTCCTGCACGGATTGCATCCGTTGTGTTTCTTCCAATCGGCTGAAATTCATCAGAATAGCTGATGAATGGAAGCTTTCCGGTGAAATGATTCAGTGCTTTGAACCGCATTTCCAGACCGGGAGAAATATTTCCGCCAACAAACTGATTTTTTTCTGAAACCAGGTCGTAAGTTATTGCCGTACCAGCATCAATAATCAGTAAATTCTGATCAGGAAACAGCTCATTTGCACCAACTGCTGCTGCAAGCCGGTCTTTACCAAGTGTTTCCGGCGTTTCGTATGTGTTTTCAATCGGAAGTGCTGTCTGATGATCAAGTTCAAGGAAAAAATCAAAATTTTCTGATAAAAAACGGTTTAATTCTTCGTCAGCGGGTTTCACAGTCGAAAGAATCGCCTTATTCAATTGTGGATGTTCGTCTTTCAACATCTTCACATGATCTACTGTCAAATGCTTGATTGGAACATTAAACATCAAGTCGTATTGATTGAACAAAGCTATCTTTGTACGGCTGTTACCTATATCGATGACGAGGTTTATCAATGGCTAATCTTCTATACGTTGACTGATATCCATAGCACGAACTGAGTGGGTGAGTGCACCTATCGAAATGAAATCGACCCCGGTTGCTGCTACTTCGCGTAAGCGTTCGAGAGTAATATTCCCCGATGCTTCTGTTTTTGCCCGGCCTGCAATAAGTTGAACACCCTGACGCATGGTTTCATTGTCCATATTGTCGAGCATAATAATGTCTGCTCCTGCATCAATGGCCTCCTGAATCTGAGCAAGTGTGGTGGTTTCAACTTCGATCTTAATTCCGTGGTCAATTTTGCTTCGTACTGCTTTAACTGCGTTGGAAATTCCTCCAGCTACTTCAATATGGTTGTCTTTGATCATGGCCATGTCATGCAGTCCTTGTCGGTGATTGTTGGCTCCCCCGAGTTTAACAGCATATTTATCAAGCTTATTAAAGCCCGGCAGGGTTTTTCTGGTGTCCAGGATAACGGTTTGAAAATCTTTAACCGCATCGGCATATTTTGCTGACATCGTTGCAATTCCTGACATACGTTGCAGAAAGTTCAAAGCTGTACGTTCTCCGGTCAGCAGGGCTCGGTAACTTCCTTCAAACTCTACCAGTACATCGCCACTCTTTACTCTGTCGCCATTATGAACCACTTCATTCCAAACCACACTGGGATCGAGTTTTGTGAAAACCATTTGTGCAACGATAAGTCCTGCAACAACACCGTCTTCTTTCGCAATCATCCGAGCTTTTCTTCTTACTTCTGACGGAACTATATTGTTGGTGGTGATGTCTCCATCTCCTACATCTTCTTTTAAAGCCAGCCGAATAAGTTTTTTAGCTGCTTTTTGTGTTTTTTTGTTCATATTCTAATTCCTGATTTCCTGAAATTTAAATTCACTATCTTTTTGCTGAATCAGGTGGGCGCAAAGGCTTGGATCTTCAATTGAATAATCTTCCCGAATGTGTCCTCCGCGGCTTTCTTCCCGAATTAAGGCCGATTCGCAAATGAGCGTGCAAATATCAGTAATGTGTTTGATTTTTAAAAGATTGTATTCATAAATTTTTTCAGGAAGTTGATTTTTTATTGTATTCAGTTCTGCTATTGCTTCGTTGAGCTTTTTTGCCGAACGCACAATTCCTGCTTTTTTACTCATGAGGGCGGCAAACTGGTTTTTTATTTCCAGAAAATGGTCTTCGTTTTTCGGATCAACAGTAATGATATTTATTTCCGGCATTTCAATCGTGATCTCTTTTTTCTGTGTGGCTTTCTCTGCGGCACGTTTACCGAAAACCAGACATTCGAGCAATGAGTTACTTGCCAGACGGTTTGCGCCCATTACGCCTGTTGAGGCAACTTCGCCACAGGCAAAAAGTCCTTCAATATTTGTTTCGCCGTGCAGATCAGTTTGAATACCTCCGACCATATAATGTGCTGCCGGTGAAACGGGCAGTAAATCGCGGGTAAAGTCGATGTTGTATTTTAATAAAGTCTGGCATATGTTTGAGAATCTCTTTTTGATTAATTTCGGATCGAGGTGTTTTAAACTCAGGTAAACGAAATCAGAATGATGTAATTGCAACTGATTATAAATCGCATAGGCAACCACATCGCGCGGAGCAAGCTCTGCAAGTGGATGGATCTTCAGCATAAAGCGTTCACCTTCCGTATTTAGAAGCCAGGCACCTTCTCCCCGTACGGCTTCGCTGATCAGGAATGCCTCTTCTCCGGGAATGTATAATGCTGATGGGTGGAATTGAATAAATTCGATGTCAGAAAGTTTGGCACCTGCATGCCAGGCCAGTGCGATTCCGTCGCCGGTGGCAGTGTGTGGGTTGGTCGAACGGTCGTAGATGCGTGACAGTCCTCCGGTGGCAATGATCGTTGCTTTTGATCTGAATAGAATGTTGTTGCCGGAAACAAAATCGAAAGCCTGAACTCCGGTGCAAACCTGGTTCTCAACCAAAAGTTCGACCACCGTGGTATATTCGAAAGCTATGATGTTTTTTTGCTCCTGAACTTTTTTCAGCATAAAGCAAGTGAGCCCCTTCCCGGTAGCATCGCCACCTGCATGAAGGATACGACGAAAGCTGTGTCCACCCTCAAGTCCCTGGAAATATTTCCCGTTTTCCTGATCGAACTGCATTCCAAGGTCGATCAGTTCCAATACACGATCATGTCCTTCGCTGACCAAAATCTGAACGGCATCGAGGTCGCACAGACCACGGCCAGCGACCAGTGTGTCCTGAATGTGCGATTCAAACGAATCATTTTCGTCAGTCACCACAGCAATCCCGCCCTGAGCGTAATACGAATTGCTGATATCGAGCTGCGATTTGGTAATGATGGCAACACTCCCGTTTTGTGAAGCATAATAGGCCGCAGTCAGGCCTGCCAACCCGCTGCCAACGACAATGGTGCTGAATTCTTTAATTACAACGGAATTAGATTGTGCCATTTTGCGAAATTTCTCCCAAGAGGGCGCAAAGGTATAAAAACTCAACAACCGAAGTCTGTCAATCAGTATTTTGTTTGCTTCGGGTAGTTTTTTTTAACTCAAACTGCAGATTTGTATATCCGGACTGATTATTGGGTTTGATTTTACGTTGTTTGATCTCTTTTTGCCGGTTCAATTTCGAACCTGATCAGAAAGCTAAAATCTCGTTCCATACAGATGCATTGACCAAAATCCCTTCCTGAAGATTTTTGGTTCTTATTTCGATAATCCGTTCGCCCGGATATCTGATGTTTGTTTTCTCATCAACCGGGACCGAATTTTTATAGTCGGAGATGATTTCAGAAATTGTATGCTGGATGGCCGGAAAGTTACCAAGTTTATGAATGTCAAAAGCGATAAAAACCTGTGAAACGCTTATCTCGTCCTGCTTTTGGCTAATCTGACTGCAGGAAAGTCCTCCTGAAAGAATGGCCGATAAAATATCGAGCAGTAGTGAAAGTCCGGCACCCTTCCAGTAGCCGATCGGGAGTGGGCGCTTCGATTCCAGAATCTCAGCCGGATCGTAACTCAGCTCATTGGATGAATTGTATCCGCCGGGGAAATCGAGCATTGAACCTTCAATCGTTTTATTTTCCATTTGCCCATACGAATACTGGCTCATGGCCATATCCAGAACGATGGCTTCGTTGCCGAAAGGCACAGCAATTACCAGTGGATTATTCCCCAGTTTGTTGTCGACAGCTCCCCATGTTGGCATATTCCCGATGGTATTGGTCCAGCCGATAAAAACAAAACCTGCCCTTGCAGCCTGCCAACCGTAAGTTCCGCCACGCATCCAGTGGTTGGTGTTTGCTAAAGCCACGCATCCGATTCCTGAAGTCTGGGCCAGCTCCATGGCACGTTCGGTGCATTTGATGGCATTGAGTGGCCCGGGACCCGATTTTCCATCCCATTGCTCAATAGCTCCGGCCGAATGAATCCGTTCCGGTTCTGCATCAATATCAATTAAGTCATTCAGAATGTAGTTTACAAACCTTGGAAACCGGTTCACTCCATGAGATGAAACACCTTCGATACTATTGTTGGTGAAAACAGAAGCGCAAGTTTTTGCTTTTTCTTCCTGAAAGCCAAGTTTGAGTAAGATGCGCAAAAATTCAGCTTCCATTTGAAAAACCGAAATTTTAATCGTAGAGGAATCATTCATTTTTTACATTGATTTTCCGGTAAAGCCGGGAATTGGTTATTCATTGTTCAGAAGACCCGGATCGTTAACCGGTCTGATTTTAGATTCCAAAGTAAGCTCATTTCAGGAAACAGCGAATGCTGATATTCCGTTTTATTCTTTCTCATTCTTTAACGCCAACTTCCTTCCTGTTTTTCCGGAAAATAATGTTTAGGAATTATGCCTTTTAATCATCAGAATGGCGATGGTCATCAGATAAATATAGGAATTTAAAATTAACAAACGCTGCCATAAACCTTTGTATAGGGTGAAGAAGTTAGTTTTATCCGTTGAATATCTGAATAAAAAAAGGAAAAGAAAAATCAGGCCGGATGCAAAAACTATTTTAGACATGAGGTAGAATGCAGGCTTTTCATTTTTAGGAATCACTTTTTGCATAATCAGGGGGAACACTAAAATGGCGATTATACCTATGGTTCCGTGTATCTCATGAATAATGCCAGAAGTTGTCAGTACATCAGCAACACGATCGGCCTTAAAAGCACCGGAACCAATGCCTTCTCCATAGCCGTAAAGCAGAAGTAATCCTGAAGCAATTTTGGCATATTTGCCTTTTTCCCAGAAGGCTTTATAAAAACCGGTACTAAAGAAAATAATCAAGATTCCCACCACTATCCATAGTGTAGACATTTGGACAGATACCGGACTAATTGACGATCCCAACTTACTCACGGTATCTGTCAACTGGTCGTAGCCGGGATAAAATGTTCCGAAAACGAACTGGGAGACTAAATCACAGATACATGCAAGAATGCCAGCAAGTGCAGAAATAACGATATAATTTGATTGGTTTTTCAATAAGTAATTCTATTTGACAGTCAATAAGTTTTTCAGGATAATTTCTGAAATGGCATTATAATCATTGTTATAGTGATGATTTCCCGGGAGCGTTTCAACCTGTATTCCGGATGAAGAAAATTTTTTCAATAAATTGGGGTCTTCTTCATTCCCAAAAACACATATAGGATTCAGATATTTTATTTGTTTCAATTCATCAGTAACGAAATATTTGTCTCTGGTTTTAATATTCAACATGTCATAAATATGAATTTCAAAGTCGCCGGTTACATTCGGAGAGAAACAGTAAACTCCTTTTAAAGATTCTTTTACCTGATCCGGAAAATTATTTGCAATAAAAGGAGCGACGCAGGCTCCGAATGAATATCCAAGCAATACAAACGAATTTTTATTCCACAGTTGCATATAGTGTTTAATCGCGACTGAGATTTCTTCCGCAGTTTTTTTTGGTTCTTTTTCGTTCCAGAAATATTTTTGAGCATCAAGCCCAACTACTGGTATTCCCTTATCGGAAAGTTTTTCACATACGCCCTGGTCAAAACTGGTCCATCCGCCATCTCCCGAGATGAAAAATGCCAGTGGTAAATTCCCTTTATCTGATGTTGGAATCAGGGTTAATGGTAAGTCCGTTTTTAAAAGAGAGGACGCCTGCGATTGAAGTAACTGATTTTTTGAGGCTATTTTCTCAGCATAGCCCGGCTCTTTCAGAACTTTTTGATACGCTAAAAGAAATTGTGGAACCCAGTTTCTGATGACCGAAAAACCATGGCCAACGTTTGGTAAAGCCATTAATTCGCTCATTGGCATACTTTCCACAAATTTCTTTGTGTCAGTAAAGTTGCATATCTGATCTATTGTTCCGTTCAGTGCAATGAAAGGTGCAGTAAGTTGCATAAAAGGTTCAAGGTAATATGACTGGCCGACTTTCAGAATATGTGAATTTAGACCGGCACCTTTGCAAAGCGGTCTGTCTGTTTCGATATCCGGACAAAATCCGATAGCGATTGCACCCTTAAATGTGTTGGCTGGAGCCTGGGCAAGCATTCCGTATGCTAAAGTTGCTCCGGAAGAATATCCAACCAATATGGGTTTAAGGTATTGGTTGAGTTTGTATTTTTTTTGAATCGTCAGACTCATTTCCTCAAAATCTCCGGCAGGATAATAACAGTTTGATTTTAAAGATTTAATACTTTTCAGATAATGCCGGATATCTATTCCGGCGACTAATGCCCCTTTTGCTATAATTTGGTTCGCCATATTCACAACACCGCTATTCCAGCCACCATCGCCTGAAATAAAGAGTACAAAAGATTCAGGAACAGTAGATGGCTGGTAGATAGCCACTTTCCCGAATGCACCATAAACCAGTGTGTCAACCTGGCTTGCTTCTGACTTTTGTACCAGGAGTAAAAACAGGATTGAGATTAATGCTATTTGTTTCATAATGCTATGGTTTAATCACATTGGCCAAAACAGAAGGTACCTGGAGCAAATCGTAATCGTGCTGATAAATCAGGTATTGATTGTGCCACTCCGGATCGAATTTTTCTTTGTATTCGCGCAATCCTCTGTAATGTGCAAATGACCGAATTTTTTCGTAGGCAAATTTCATCGACTTTTCCGGGAAAGTATGCGGATCATTCAGTCCGCTCAAAGGGGCAAATCCTAAATTGACGTATGTGATGTTTTGTGATTTCAAATAATTAAAAAGCTCAATGATGATGAAATCCATCACACCATTGGGAGCATCTTTAGTTTTCCGGATTAAATCATAAGTGGCCTCGAATTTGGCAAAATCGGGTATGATATTCAGGAAGGCAACTATTTTTTCTTCCGCATTTTCAACGGTGATGATGGTTTGCTGTTTCAGCTCGTCCCAATCAAACATCCCCTGTGAAAAGATGATTTCGGACCGACCCATATCAGACAGCCACTCATCGCTAACCGATTTTATTTTCTGAAGTATCCCGTCTTTAACTGGTGGCAGATGTATTGAAGCTTTATATCCGCGGTCCGTCACTTTATTAATCGCATTGCGTATTGGCTTTTTTGTGCTTCCCACAAGGCTAAAGGTCGAAATATTTACGACTCCTTCCTGCCCCAGAAACAGATCTTTTTTACGTAACTGGTGATAGATTTTAAGACTTTCTTCCGGAACCCTGTAATAGATGCTTTTCATCCCGCTTTGGTAACAATACAAATCAAATTCCGAAATGCATTTTTTCATCTCTTCCGGATTTTCAGCAACCGGATTTTCAAGAACGACAGCAAAATTTCCGGAGATACCATAGGAAATAAATGCCCTTTTATTTTCGGAGAAGAAAATCATTTTGTCGCTTGAAGTCTTAAAATAATCGAGTGGCGAATTTCCATGTGATTTAAGGATTTGATTGGACAAGGCCAATTCTTCGTCAGTCACATTTTGCTGAGGAACATGCGAACGGACAAAGGTGTAGACCAGAAACGCGAAGGAAAGAAATCCACTGATATTGATGGAAAGCAAAAATTTTGCGGCAAACTTACTGGCCGGAACTAATTCATCGCTTCCAACCAGAAAATAATTTTGAATGGTATAACGAAATGACTCAATCAGACTGAAGTCGATATTGAAATGCTTTTTATCCAGAAAATAGAAACCCACAATTCCATAAATCAGAGTAGCTGCAGCTGTGAGCAAAGATGTTTGTAGCCCCACATTGCGTAACCTCGGATTCGTTTTTATGTAATATTCTTTGCGGGTGCCAACTAAAACTGCAACAACCAACAATGCAAGGGTAGCTTCTTCAAAATCAATCGCTTTGGTGAGATGACCAACAAGCGAAATCAAACTTAAAATCAGGGCAAACCACCATGCTGACTTTAAGCCTTTCAGCAAAAAAGCTGCAGTTACAAGCAACAATAAGCCGGCTGTCATCACCAGATAGTTTGACACATGAATTGCCTGAACCGGTAAAAAATCTTTTAAAAGGGTTATCCGTTCATGAATGGCCGGCGTTAGAACGGAAATGATATTTATGACTCCCAATATGAGCAGAAAAAAGGCAGGAAGGACACGCATCAGCAATTTATTCAGTTTCGAAAGGAAAGCCAGAATGCCCGCAAACAAAGGCGTCCAAAACTCAAAGAAGCGATAGAGGAACGTGATGGCAATGGCCTCTACATTTCCAAAACCAAATCGAATGAGAATATAGGTCATTGAAACTTCGATGGCACCAAGTCCGCGCAAAAAAGGTGAAATGATCAGGAAAATGACCGAAATAATATAGCCCATTACTGCAGCCAGAATGGAAGGATTAAAATTGAGCGCCATCATCGCTACATAAAGGTGAGCGATCCCGATAAATTCAATAAGGATGGATACCAAAACGGTATAAATAAATTGTTTCTTATCAATTTTATTGCTTTGCAAATCGTTCATAAAAACCTCTGTTGCTGGAATCAATCTGACCAGTATGGAGTAGATAATACCTTTTTTCAGGATGGAACGGTAGAGGAAAAGTAAGGCAAATTTCAAAAGGATCACAGCAGCTAAAGCATACCATTCTCCGGAGCCAATTGTTCCCTCCACAATTGCATATATAAACGCGGGTATTGCAACAATTACGACTGAAAGTATTCCAATAAATCCATAGATCGAGGAGGCAAAATGAATTTGAGAATTCTTTATTCCTTTACTTTCTATTGTTCCTGTGAAAAATGCAAGAGATGAAATTCCTCCGGCAGGTAAAAAAACACTGATTAAGTTTCGTTTAATGAATAGCAGTGTTGAATCAAGTAGTGAAACTTTGCTGCGGGTCGATGCAAATGCAAAGACATACATTTGCCCCTGAAGTAAAATATAAATTGCAGTTAACACGATTCCAATCATCACCCATGCTGCACTTGCTGTTTTCAGGACATCTTTCACCTGAAATAATTCAGAACGTTCGTGCTGAATAAACCAGATACCGATAGCAATAAAGAAAAGGGTGAAAATGAACTGAATAATAATCTTCTTGTTTTCACGCAGGAACGGATTGGCATGTTCCTTAAATATGGCCGATATAGAGCCAACAGAAATCTTTCTTTTCATGGAGGAAAAGGTAAAGATAATTTTGATGATCTGGTTATTTTTTGAAACACTTTTGAATCATTTCAATCAATTTATCTTTCCTGATGGGTTTGGGAATGTAATCGTTGCATCCGGCCCTAATTGCCTTTTCTCTGTCGCCAGCTAATGCATAAGCAGTTTGAGCAATGATGACCACCTCTGTATTGAATTGCCTGATTTGTCTGGTGGCTTCATAACCGTCCATCCCCGGCATGTGAATATCCATTAATACGAGATCAATGTCGGGATTATTCCGGCAAGTTTGAACGGCTTCAACTCCTGTTTTCGCTGTTGAAATTTCTTTACTAAGCTTTTTTAGGGTTAGAGACAGGAGCTTTTCTGACCCTTCGTCGTCTTCTGTAATTAATATTTTCAACTTGTTTAATTGATTTTCTTCAATCCCAGGCAAAACTACTTTTTTACTGAGGGTTTCTTTTGCAGGATCAGGCTTGTAAGGAAGGGTGAAATAAAATACTGAACCTTTCTGAAGTTCGCTTTCTACCCAGATTTTTCCACCCAGCATTTCCACGTAAGCTTTCGATATGGATAAGCCCAAACCTGCTCCTTCATAATTTCTATTCAGCAAAACACTGCCTTGCCTGAATCTGTCAAAAATGTATTCCTTCTGTTCCTGAGGAATACCAATTCCGGTATCTTTCACGAAAAACAGAAGTTCAATCGGTTCGATAAACTCACCAGCCACACCTGCTGCTTTTTCTCCGGAAGGGGTTAGCTTATACCCAAATTCGATGGATCCTTTCGATGTGAATTTAATCGCATTTTTAACCAGATTGATAAGAATCGCATCAAGCTTTTGCTTATCCGTATTAATGATGATGTCTTTTCCCGGTAAGCCTTTTTTAACGAAAAGCTTTATCCCTTTCTCTTCAACCTCGGGCTTAAAAAAGGTATAAATATATTCGATCTGTTTATTTACATTGGTTTCTGAAAGAGATATTTTCATTTGTGCCGATTCTATTTTCGAAATATCAACAATGTCGTTGATGATATTAAGCATTCGTGCTCCGCTTTTTTCTATGATGGAAATATACTCTTGCTGCTGTTCGCCTGTCAGGTCAGGTTCTTTCAGCAGATCGGCAAAACCCAGGATTCCATTCATCGGAGTCCTGATTTCATGCGACATATTAGCAAGAAATGCTGACTTTAAACGGTCGCTTTCTTCTGCTTTTTCTTTGGATTTGGTTAATTCCTGCTCGGCCTTTTTCTGTTCTGTAATATCCCGAATGGTCCCGAACATCGATATGGGTTGATTCTGTTCATTAAAGTTAAGTTTTCCCTGCCCGTGCACCCAACGCTCGGATTGATCATTTTGCCGAATTATTTTATATTCTTTATCAAATTTAATTTTGTTACCGATTACTTCCTGAATAAAATAATGGTTCATAGTATTTTGCCATTCAGGATGTAAAATCGAAACCCATCCTTCAAATGATTTATTAAAATCAGATTCAATTCCGAAAATGGAATCAAGTATTTCCGAACTTTCCCATCTTCCGTAGTCAATATCCAGAATGTATGTTCCAAGATTGGCAATAATCTGAGTTTCTTTTAAAAAGCGTTCGCTTTCTTTTAGTGCTTCTTCTGCCTTTTTGCGGTGGGTGATATCTCGCCCGATACCCAATACTCCGATTAGACTTCCACTGGCATTGTACATGGGTGTTTTAATGGTTTCTACTAAATCCCGGTGGCCATCATCAGCGAAGGTAAGCCATTCTTCATTGCTGGTGGGTTTGCCCGCCGCCATAGCCTTACGATCATGCTCGCGGAAAGAGTCGGCAATTTCCCGGTCAACAAAATCGTAATCAGTTTTCCCGACGATGTCGGCCTCTTTGGCTCCGAAAAGGCGTTCGAACATGATGTTGCACGAGAGATACACACCTTCGGTATCTTTAAGCCAGATCAGGTCAGGTATTGTTTGTAAAAGTGTGTGCAGGCTGGCCTCACTATTCCGCAGCTGCTCTTCCGTTCGTTTCTGCTCATCAATCATGTTCAATAGTCTCAGCCTCGATTCTTCTGTTTCGGCCAACAGGCTGAGTGTTTTGGTTTCAGCCAGGTTTCGCTCGGTTATGTCATGTGCTATTCCAAAAACATGATTTTTGCTCAGTGGTAAAATATGGAGTAAAGCAATTCGTGTGGTTCCATCTGGCCTGATATACTCCACTTCTCCAATTTCGAGCGAATCATTTTTGTCTAATAATTGTTCCAGGCGTTTCTGTGTTCCTTTGGATGTGATTTCGTGAATATCCAGTTTTTTCAGTTCATCACGGGTTTTACCCATCATGATTTCAGCAGCTCCGTTGGCATCTGAATATTTTCCGGTCGACATATTAATTATAAATATGGCATCACTGGATCGTTCAAACAACGTTCGGTATCGCTCTTCTCTTTCTGCCAGCAATCTGGTCGTTTTTTCACGCTCCGTAATTTGAGTTTTGAGCTGCAGGTTGTTGTAAGCTTTTTCTGAAATTTCGTTGGCAAATGCAAAAAGCATGTCCGATACTTTGCGAAACTGCTCTGCTGACATGACAGGGACTTCATTCAGGGCTATCATGAAATCTTCTTTGTTGGCTCCAATTTCTTCAGCATACTTCAACATCTGCAGTTCGTCTATTTCTTCATCGCGTACCTGCCCTATAATCCAGCTGGCAATGTGTTTTCCATCAACAGTAATACTTGCACCGGCATCCCATAACCCACTGTTAAAACAATGTTGAATAATTGGTCCTGAAGAATTGCTGCGGCTATACATCGAATCTGATTTAATACCGTCTTTACTTCCTTTTTCTGTTTTACGGATGATCTCATTACATAACCTGCAGAAATTACTCGGACTGGTGATAGGAGTGCCATCAGGAGATGTGATTATGGAAGCTACACCGGAAGCGTTTGAAAACAAATCCTGTAAACGCTGGAGCTCATCAATGTTGAAGATGTCGCTGAACTGAATGTTGTTCAATGCATCGCTTGTCGAATCAAACACGTCAGGATTGGCTTTCATTAGTATTCTTTTTTTTTAATGAAAATTTTTATGGGTTATTCATTCTCCATTTTATTTCATTGGTTTTCAGAAGAATCTCTTTCGGCAGCTTTTGCTTTCTTTTTGAAAAAACCTCGTAGTAAGAAATTGTGTTGGGCAGCCTCAAGGTCTTCATCTAATTTAACTGAGCTGCTTTCTAAGTTTTTAATCGTTTCTTTTAAACGGGCTCCTGATTCTTCATCGTGGAGCAACACTCCAATTGACGTATTCGGATTATTTCCTGCTTCTTTTAGATTTGTTATAAATACGGAAGCTGTGTCAGCAATTTGCTGCAATTCCAAAACAGATGCTTTTACCGAATTGAAAACTACGGTATCTGTTGTGAATTGATTAGCAAGCGTACCTTTTTTGTTCAGCCCCGAGCTGAAATCGGCCAGTGAACTTATCATTTGTTGTGCTTTGGCTGATGCTTTTTGAAGTGATAGAATTGTTGCATTGATGTTATCATACATTAAACTGTCGTTCAATAATTTCCCAACAGTTCCTTCACCGTTAGCTAACTTTTTAGTAATGGTTTTTATATCGCTGGTAATCGACAGCAGGTTCTTATTGTTTTCCTGAGCGGTGTTTATCATATCTTCCGAAGAAAAAGTTGTTTCCACCTCCAACGTGTCTCCTTGCTGCACTTCCGGATAATTATCAGTTCCTCCGTATATAACCAGTATCTTATTTCCAATAATTCCATCACTGCTTATTTTGACCTTGGCATCTTTACGAATATACTTCTGTGCTTGTGTTTTGATCTGAATCCGAACTTCCACCTGCGATTTTCCATAAAAATTCATATCACTTACTGTACCTATTTTTACTCCTGAATACCAGACATTATTACCTGTCTGCAGGCCGTTAACATCATCGAAACGTGAAATCACTTCCATTTTTCTGTTGAATGTTTCTCTCAGGTTGCCTACGATAAGAATTCCTGCCAACAGAAATGTCAATCCTAAAATGACAAAAATTCCTACGATTACTGCACGTTTATTGGGCGATTCATTCATGATTTATTGTATAAAATTGTAATTAAAGAAGCCTTTTACCTGTTCATTCTTCGTAGCCGTATTGAATACATCGTCAAATGTTCCGACTTTTAAAAACTTTCCTTTATGTAACATGGCTATTCGGTTACCTGTGTTTTTTGCGCAGGTAAGGTCGTGTGTAATTATCACCGAGCTGGTATTGTATTTTTCCTGAACTTCATTGATGAGTTTGATGATTTCAGCACATGTAATCGGGTCCAGACCCGAGGTTGGTTCATCATACAGCATGATTTCGGGTTTCAGAATTAATGTGCGTGCAATGCCAATTCTTTTTCGTTGTCCTCCGGAAAGGTCAGAAGGCATTTGTTTGATTTTATTGCTTAATCCCACTGCATCCAACACATCATTTACTGCATTATCCACTTCTTTTTTGCTCAGGTTTTTCACATTCATGGTTAGCGGAAATGCAAGGTTCTGGTATACATTCATGCTGTCGTACAATGCACTGTTCTGAAATGAAAATCCGATACGTAATCGAAGTGCATCTAATTCTTTCCCGGAGAGTTTGTCGATATGATTCCCCAACACCAGCACTTCCCCTTTATCGGGCTTAAGCAAACCAACAATGATTTTTATTAAAACAGATTTACCTGTTCCGGATTTACCGAGCACGGCAATATTTTCGCCTTTAAAAAGATTAAAATCAATTCCTTTAAGTACCTCCAGGTCATCAAATGACTTATATAATCCGGTAATAGAGATAACTGATTCCTCTTTACTTATAATATGTTTGGGTTGTTTTTCCATCGCTTTAAAAAAATCGTATCCAGTTTGACATCTGAACAATAATAACTTCTTCAATAAATATCAGGAACATAGCAAGCACTACTGCCTGGTTTGCGGCTCTGCCAACGCCACGGGTTCCCTGAGTAGCATGAAATCCTTTGTAAGTCCCAACAATCCCAATCGTAAAGCCGTAAGCAATTGATTTTGTAACAGCAGTAAATATATCGAGGAAAGTAATGGAACTAAAAGCGCTTTGATAATAGCTAATCATACTGCTCGTTTCTTCGGCATGAACATTTAAATAAGAGCCATAGAGTGCAACAAAGCTACAATACAATGTCAGTACGGGAATTGTAATGGTGGTGGCTAACACCCGGGTAACGACCAAATATTTATACGGATTGATGGCAGATACTTCCATGGCATCTATTTGCTCGGTCACTTTCATGGAACCAAGTTCAGCACCAATGCTTGAACCTACTTTGCCTGCACAAATGAGCGCAGTAACCAAAGGACCTAAGGCTTTCACAATGGCTATGCCAATCAGGGAAGGCAGCCACGATGTTGCTCCAAAGTCCTCCAGTGAAGGACGCGATTGTTTGGTGAATACAATTCCGACAATGAACCCTGTGAGCGATATTAATGCCAGCGATTTTAAGCCCACCTCGAAACATTGATTAATTACTTCACGAAGGTGAAAAGGTCTTTTAAATGCTTCTCTAAAAAAAAGACCAGTAAATTTCCATGCTTTGTGAACGCCTAAAAAGTACTCATCAAGTCCTTTCGATAAGGTGTATTTTTTTGAAGTAGATATGGCCATATATTATAAATCTAATATACCGTAAAGGTAAGTCTAATCTAAAACAAAGGTTTAAACATCCTGAAAAAAAAGTCTTACATAGTTATTAAATTTATTTACATGATTCACACATTTAATTTGGAGATTTTAGTCCCATCGATGCAAACCTTAAATCAACAAAACAGACCATCCCACTGAAGGAACGGTCTGTCTTTTATTACTACCTTTTCTCTTAAAACCTGATTCTCTTAAAACCTATATCCAAGTGACAAACCGAAACCTGTATTTTTTTCTGATGTCTTACTATCAGGAAATTCTTTGTATTCAGGATTGATATTGAGCATACCAAATTGGGTATCCAATTGTAAAAACATACCGCTTGCCATTTCATATCCTACGAAAATGTTAGCTCCCGCATCAAATGCTTTGTAATAAGGAACGAGCAATGGATCCCCGGATTCGACAGTGCTCTTGAATTTAATATCTCCTTCAATTGACCCAGAGTTACCTTCAGTTTTAACGGTTCCGCTGATTCCATAAGCAAGGTATGGTCCAAATCCAAGCATAACAAATCCGTTTCCCAAGGCACCTTTGTAAACTAAATTCAACGGCACTTCAATATAATTGAGCTTTGTGGTGCTTGTTGATAAGTCACTCTTATTTTTATCTCCTTTGATTGAAAATAGAACTCCGGGTTGAAAATAGAATTCAGGAGCAACGGGAATCTGAACATTAACACCGCCATGGAAACCCATTAGCATATCATTATTCAGTTTGTCGCCATTAAATGCTTTCCCGTTTATATTCTGGAAATTTATACCACCTAGAATGCCAAATGAGATTTTTGCACGATCTGTTGTTTGCGCCATTGCGAATGACGAAGAAAGCACAAGGATTAATAAAATAGAAAATATTCTGTTTTTCATGTTGTCGTTTTTAATGATTTTTGAACTAAGAACTTAATGATTTACTTATTGTAATATTGTTTACATTCGGATGATTTTTGCTGAATACAGGATTAATTACCTGCTTCTTTTTCAGCTTCAGCTTTCATCTTTTCATTTGCAGTGATCAGGAACTCAACCCTGCGATTTTGAGCAAGACCACTGGCTGTATTGTTGTCATATTTTGGCATCGTTTCTCCAAATCCTCTTGTTGATACACGGCTGTAGCTGATACCACCATGACTGGTCAGATAACCGGATACTGCACCGGCACGTCTTTCAGATAATCTCTGGTTATACGATTCACTTCCTTTACTGTCGGTATGACCCTGTACTTCAATATCCGTATCAGGATAAGCATTAAGGATTTTCACCAACTTATCAAGGTTGATTTTTGCATCACCCGACAGATTAGAGCTGTCGAATCCAAACAGTACATTACTACTGAATTCCACAACGATTCCTTCGCCTACACGTTCCACTTTTGCGTCAGGAACAGTTTTTTCTATCTCTTTAGCCTGTTTGTCCATCTTATGACCAATCACAGCGCCTGTCGTACCTCCAACTGCAGCGCCGACAATTGCTCCAAGACCAGTATTCCCTGCGACTTTGCCAATTACTGCACCCATCGCACCACCTGCTACGGCTCCAATGGCTCCTCCTTTTTGCGTTTTGTTCAATGATGCGCAGCTGGTAAATAATAATGCAGCACTTAGAATCATTATCATGCTAATTCGTAATTGTTTCATAATAGAATGTATTTAATTGTTTATAAATTTTTGAATTAGAATTGCACTGTCAGCGGACAGGCTGTTTTCTATCAATTAATATTTTGTAAAAATAGGCTCCCTTCAGGCACTAAATGTTACATAAATTTCAATTAATCTTACAACATTCACATATTTTACTCTCAGTGAGTAATAATTGTGTTTCAGACAACTATACCTATTCTTCTGCCCGTAACTTTAATCGTATTCTGCTGATTTAGAGGGATTAATTCTCCGGATGGTAAGTTCATTGGATCTCCTGATTTCGCTATTTCTAAAATGTGTGAATCATGTAACTTTAAAAAATAAACATGTAACTTTTTTGGTCGGCACTGTAGTATATTTGTTTGGTATATTGATTTATCCATATCCGATATGGTAATACTTTATTTCAAATTGATGGAAAATGAACGCTACAAAGAACGAATTGAATAAACGTGGACTTCACTCTAATTCAGTAAAATTAAACGAGAGAATTTCAGCCGGGGAAATACAATCAGTAAATATCGTTCCGGAAAATGCCGGAGCCGAATTGACTAAATACAAAGAGAACCTTCACGCAGAAAGAATTAAATTTACTGTTTTTCAGTTCATTTATCTGGAGGTAGAGATTCCGGCAAAGGAATTTTCTGATTACATTAGCCTTAAATTCAATTGTATTACACTAGCCTGAACAAGCTGTTTATCAGAAGTACAGGCATTTCCATTCTTAAATATATCGGGATGCAGAAAATTGAACACGTTAAAGAATTGCTGATCTATACCGAACTCAGCCTTGAGGATATTGCCTGCAAACTGCAATACAGCAGTGAGGTTCAATTGACAAACCAGTTTGTGAAGGTGACGGGAGTAACGCCTGCTTTTTTCAGGCTACTTCGGGATTCCGGTCGTAGTAAATCCAAAAATGTGTGAATAATGTAAAAATTTTCAAAAATTATATAACATCTCTTCTTTCTGATGAGCTTATATTTAGTCAGAATTTTTTTTTATTATAAATTCAAAAATGATGAAAACAGCCATAGGAATTACGGACCATAACATCAACGAAGTTGTAACATTTCTCAATATATTATTGGCTGATGAATATGTGCTTTATACCAAAACCCGGAATGCAAATTGGAATGCCGATGGTTCGAAATTTTACGAACAGCATGTTTTTTTTGAGAACCAATATAATGTATTAGATGAAGTGATCGATGACCTGGCCGAAAGGATACGTTCACTTGGTTGTTTCGCCATAGGTTCCCTCAAATACTTTCAGAATACTTCACAAAGTAGCGACGAAAATTATAATTATAATAATTTAGACGAAATTATTCAATCACTGGCAAGCGACCACGAAGCTATTATCCGGAATATCCGGAATGAAATTATTCCGATTTCTGATAGACATAACGACACTGATACGGTGGCTTTTGTGACGAATTTATTGGAGAAGCACGAAAAAATGGTGTGGATGCATCGATTATACATCGCTCAAACTGATGCAAGTGCTATTGAAGAATATTAATTAACAAACTATCCTTTAAATAGACCAGGCTTAAGTTCAAAAAATGAAAAGACCTTCAGAAAAAAATTGATAGAAGGCCTGAAGACAGGAAATACAAAACCTGAGCAGACAATCTATTCGATTATAAACAAGATTAAAATCAAAAAAATCAATTTTCATCGTTTCATACTTAATCAGATAAGGGGAAGAATATGAGCAAAAGACCATCAAGCAATACATTACTTTATTTAGTGGCAATATTGGCTATTGTAGTGGCCTTTCTATTATTGGGGGGCGGCCCCTGGACAAAGGGAATGATGCATGGACACAGGTCGATGAGCGTGGACAGTTTGAATTGGGTACAGATTCTGATCAGTTTAGGTATAGGGTTCGTTTTGGGTTTGTTATATTCCCGAAGAAGCAGATGGTGATCGATTACTGTCAACAAAAAAGCAGCACGTTATTCTGAAATGGTGATTCGGAATAGATTAGTTGACAGCCTAAAACGGATACAATATTTTCCGGTGAAAGATGGACTGAAAATTAAATTGGTTCTTTCTCAGAAAGATAGATGTGAGGCAAAAACGAGTAGGCAGACTTTTTGATTATTATATTATTTCGTTTAATTTGTATTGTACATGATTGGATATTGAGTAATTTCGATATTTAAAGTTAATTAGAAGCATTGCTCATGAATCCCAGGGAACAAAAATCGATGGTATCATCAAAAGAAAAAATTTCAGGGGCAGATCCCAGCCGATTCCCAATAGTTGGTATTGGCGCATCAGCCGGTGGGCTGGAAGCTTTTGAACAGTTCCTGGCTCCTGTTCCTCCAAACAGCGGAATGGCCTATGTTATTATTCAGCATTTGGATCCTACACAAAAAGGCATGCTGCCTGAATTGCTGCAGCGAACTTCCAAGATGAAGGTTTATCAGGTAAAAGACCGCATGACTGTCAAGCCCAACTGTGTATATGTCATTCCTCCCAATACGAGCATGTCGATATTGAAAGGGGTGCTTCACCTGTTTGAACCAATCGAATCACGAGGCTTGCGGCTTCCTGTCGATTTTTTCTTTCGCTCGCTTGCCGACGATCTGCAGGAACGAAGTGTAGGAGTCATCCTGTCGGGAATGGGTTCCGACGGCAGTGTAGGACTTCGTGCCATCAAAGAAAAAAATGGAATTGTTATGGTACAGGATCCTGCTACTGCAAAATACAGCAGCATGCCCAGCAATGCCATCGATTCCGTACAGGTCGATATTGTGGCTCCGGCCGGTGAGTTGGCTGCAAAGCTTATTGATTTTCATAAATGGACTCCTGTCATCAAATCAGAGGTGACGAGTGATCTCAAAGACAAAAGCTCTCTCGAGAAAATTATAATTCTACTTCGAATCCATACGGGCAACGATTTTTCGTTGTATAAAAAAAATACAGTGTACCGCCGTATTGAAAGGCGTATGGGCATCCACAAAATTGAAAAAATAGTATCATACGTTCGTTTTTTGCAGGAAAATCCAAATGAGATTGATATTCTTTTTAAAGAATTACTGATTGGTGTAACTAATTTTTTTCGCGATCCGGACGTTTGGAAAATACTGAACGAGACTGTTATTCCCGGAATAATTGATAATCAGCATCCCAATTCCGTATTGCGTGCCTGGATACCGGGTTGTTCGACAGGAGAAGAGGCCTATTCATTAGCTATCGTGTTTAAAGAAGCACTTGAAAATATCAAATCACTCAAAGGTATTTCGTTACAGATATTTGCAACCGATCTCGATAATGAAGCCATAGAGAAAGCAAGGAAAGGCACATTCCCTGCCAATATTGTTGCCGATGTATCACCGGTTCGACTCAGTCGGTTTTTCATTAAAACAGACGAAGGCTATCGCGTTATAACTGAAATAAGGGAAATGGTAGTGTTTGCCCAACATAATATTATTATGCATCCGCCTTTTACAAAGCTCGATTTTATTTCGTGCCGTAATCTGCTGATATATATGGACCCTGAGTTGCAAAAGAAAATACTCGGGCTGTTTTATTATAGCATTAATCCTGAAGGAATCCTGCTACTTGGCAGTTCCGAATCGTTGGGAACTCAAAGTCACTTTTTCAAACCCGTTGATGCCAAATTGAAAATTTACGAACGCACCGGTACTATTGTTAAACCTGAACTGTTTGATTTTCCCGCCTCATTTTCCCGAACCAGTCCGAAAAGTGTTGAAAAACAAATTCCAGACAAGTCAATTCCAAATATTCAAACACTTGCCGATCAGCTGTTGTTGCAGCAATTTTCACCTGCCGGTGTTCTTGTGAACGAAAATGGCGACATCATTTACATCAGCGGACGTACGGGGAAATATCTGGAGCCGGCTGTTGGTAAAGCAAACATGAATATTTATGCCATGTTACGTGAAGGTATAAGTAAGGAATTCCCGGCAGCCTTTCGTATTGCGCTTTTGAAGAAAGAGGCCGTTATTCTGCACAATTTGAAAGTTGGCACAAATGGTGGTACTCAATTCTTAGATATTAAAATTAAATGGATTGATAAACCAGATCCTTTACACGGGTTGGTAATGATCATTTTTACTGATATGCCGGAGATCACTGACACCAAACTACCCGAAAAAAAAGGGAAAAGGGCTTCAGTCAATATCAGGCAATTGGAGTTGGAAGAAGAGTTGAAGCGTACACGTGCAGAGGTACAGAGTACCTTCGAAGAAATGCAGACTTCGCAGGAAGAATTGAAATCGACCAATGAGGAATTGCAATCGACCAATGAAGAACTACAATCAACGAATGAAGAACTTACAAGTTCAAAGGAAGAAATGCAAAGTCTGAACGAAGAACTTCAAACAGTGAACGCTGAATTGCAGTCGAAGGTCGATGCATTTTCAAGGGTAAACAATGATATGAAAAACCTGCTCAACAGTACGGATATCGCTACGCTGTTTCTCGATAAAGAATTGAATATCCGTCGCTTTACTGATGAGGCAACCAAAATCTTTAAATTAATTAAAAGTGATATAGGGCGACCATTTACCGACCAGGTTTCTGACCTTGTTTATCCCGGATTGGCTGCTGATGCCCTTGAAGTATTAAGGACCCTCGTATTTATAGAAAAACAGATTCCAACCAAAGATGGACGATGGTTCAAGATTCGCACGATGCCTTACCGCACTTTCGACGATCGGATTGACGGTCTGGTTATCACATTTATAAATATATCCGATCACAAGACTTTGGAGTCGGAATTATATCAAACGGAACGGATGTCTCAGTTGATCTTAAATTCGTCTTCCGATGTAATCATTAAATTATCGTCTGACTGGAAGATTCTGGCGTTTAATCCACAGGCAGAAACGTTCTTCGGGATAAAGGAAAAGGATGTAATCGGTCAAAGTTACTTTCATCTGTTTGTTCCTGAACAGACACAAAAAAAGACCGAAAAAGAATTAAAAAAGATTATGAATGAAGGCTTGGAAGGACAGCTTAAAATGCAGGTAATAGCGGCATCAAACGATATGCCCGTTGTCGAATGGTCAGTAAATGTGCTGCACAGTAAGCTGAACGTGCCTTTGGGGATGATTCTGGTCGCTAAGAAATAAAAGTTTGAGAAATGACAGAAGATAAAAGATAAGGGAGATGCTCCTGTTTTTTACCTTCATTTAACAATAAACTAAAGATAACACCGCTATGATGACAGAAGAATTGGATTTTACAGATGCACAAATGCTACGTAAATATGCAGAAGAAAAACTGACAGCGATAACAGCTGATAAGGATAACTCATTGGCGGAACCTGATGTGAAAAAGCTTTTGCACGAACTGCAGGTTCACCAGATTGAATTGGAAATGCAGAACGATGAGTTGCACCAGGCTTATGAAACAGCAGAAACGGCTCTTAAAAAATACACCATGTTGTACGATTTAGCCCCTATGGGTTATTTTACGCTCAATTCCGATGGTATTATCTGCGAACTGAACTTTACTGGTGCAGACCTGCTTGGAGGCCGACGTTTTAGTTTGATAAACAGTAACTTTAAGTTGTTTGTTTCCGAAGAATCGAAACCTGTATTTAATAAATTCTTTATCGATGTTTATGCTGATGATGGTAAAAAATCGTGTGAAGTATCACTTGGTCGTGATCGTAATTCGTTATTCTTGGTTTACATCGAGGGTGTAGTTACAGGTGATGATCGGGAATGCCTTTTGTCAGTAGTTGATATTTCAGATTTCAAAAAGTAGTACAGTCGGGTGAAACTCTATATCAAAAATATGGTGAGCGATCGGTGCAAACCGATCGTAAAATTCGAACTTGAAAAACTTGAATTACAATTCGTAATCCTGAAGTTTGGGGAAGTGGACATTTTGGAAAACATGACAATGGAGCAGCACGATCGGTTAAGTATCGGCCTGAAGAAATCGGGGCTTGAAATAATAGACGACAAGAAAAACGTGCTGATTGAGAAAATGAAAAATATCATTATTGAGATGGTTCATTATACTAAAGATCCATTGAAGATAAGATTTTCGGAGTACCTGAGCGAAAAATTAAATTACGACTACACTTATTTATCCAACCTTTTTTCACAGAAACAGGGCTATACCATTGAATATTTCGTTCTCTCCCACAAGATTGAACGGGTTAAATAATTGCTGATCTACAATGAACTGAATGTGACCGAAATTGCTAACTTATTACATTACAGTAGTGTCGCCCATCTGTCGAACCAGTTTAAGAAAATGACTGGTCTATCGCCTTCTTATTACAAGCGTCTCAAGGTTAAAGTGTGCAGACCAATCGAAAATGTGTAAAAATGCTATTCCTTTCTTTTTCTCTTGTTTTTCACCAGACTCGTTTTAATTCCCGATTGGATTGATTTGGAGCAATATTGAAAAAGAAACCGTTCAGGATCTCTTTCTGTATCGATAATTCCCTCTCTCGCTACTTGCCCCGGCATCGGGTTTGAATTCATTAACTTCAGATTGGCAATTACTGATTTAAATCTCTCTTTGATGGCGGTGGTATCGTCCGTCCGTTTATTTTTAACGGCGACGTCCATTCCGTGATAGAGAAAGCTCATTTTCCCGCTGGCTTTCGTGTTATTTGCTGTAAAGCCGAAATTCATAGCATCTATTCGGCCGGATGTAACATATATAAAAGCATTTTCTGCCAGCATTGGGTTCATTTCACTGGCGTCCATGCCTGAAAGTGTTCCCCTTACTGAAAACGTATTATCCTTGTCGAATAATCTTCCTTTTAAGCTAATGGTCATTTTGCTTTTGCCCATTAGCATCGCCTCGCATTTAATTTTAAAAAAAGCACTTTCTGTTTTGTAAATCGTGTCGTTCGTAAGGTTGTAAATTTTAGCATTGATTTCATTAAAACTGATCCGTCCCGGCTCGTTTGCTTCAAAAGCGTGTTCAATGTATGTCACATTTCCGCTGATAAGATCAATTGAATCAATGTCTAGATGACCCGGATAGTTGTAAATCATATCCTGAAAGGCCGGTTTATTCACATGTCGGAATTTTTTTCGTTTGTCCCGAAAAGCGTTTAGATCTAATTGACCGATCCTGATCGATGAACTTACAATGCTCCTGGATTTGAAATAGTCTGCAGCGGAAAAATCATGAAAGGAAATCGCATTGAGCGTGGCTTCGATGCGATCAGTCTCGAACTGATGTCGTGATGTAAAATCATAATCTTTGTAATTCGGATGAATGGAAAAGCTGTCAACTGCTAAGGTCTTTGTCGTTACGGAATATATTATTCCACTTGCTTTATACGAATACATGCTGTCATTCGAAACCGAAAGGAGTTCCTCTGCTTCGAAATCAAACTGTTTAAAGATGCGCCGGGATAAGGTGTCTTGTTTCTCAACCTGAAGGTTGTATACTTTCAAAACACCTTCTTTTACTGAAAACGCCTTGGCGTTTAAGGTGTTTTCGATCTGCATGTTGATTCGGTTGAAAAGCAGTGTTCCGATTTTGATATTTAAAGTCGAAAGTTTTGGTGTTCTGGGTTTCTTCTTAAATGGAACCTTTCTCTTCATACTTAGGTTGGAAATAATGACTTCCCGGATGTCAATGTCTTTTTTGAAGATAGCCTTTGCAATCCTGATGCCTTTGACCTGGATGGACGCTATTTTTTCATTCATAGACAGTAGACTATCAGACTCTGAATTTGAGACCAATTTAATGTTTTTCAGTTCAATTCCTGATGCGAAAAGCAAAAGATGAACCTTGTCTATTTCGAGCTTGTATTCAGGATGCTTTTCATTAAATTCAGTACTGATTTTTTTCCCAATCCAAGGCTCAATGACGACATTCGTTAAGAATATCAGCAATAGCAAAAGAGTAACTATCCCAAGAAAGATTTTCAGAAATAATTTCATCCAGAAATAAATGATATTAATGAATTGATTAGTTGAGCGTTCGTCTGTAATTTTCATGCAAGGAGACTCTCCCTTCGAACGCTGTTTTATTCTCTTTTGTGCCACCACCTAAGAAATGAATTACAGGCCAGTTCGTTTCTTCTTCGGGATTGGAATCTGTTTGATAACTGAAACAAATCTTTCCGAATTTAGTTTTAGCCGCGGATAACACGAAGAATGATTGCAATGATTGCAATGACCAGCAAGACGTGAATAATTCCACCGACCTGAAAAGCGAAGAATCCAATTGCCCAGCCGATGATTAAAATGATTGCGATAAGATAAAGTAGAAATCCCATGATATTAAGTTTTAAATTATTTAGAAATTTTGACGATGTAAAGATGCCGTCATTGGACTGAAAAAATATTACATAATTCAGGGAAAGAGTTACAAGATTCACACATTAGGCCGTTTATCTAACTAATTCAGGGAAATGGTAGTACGGATTCCTTCTTACAGCTCGCGATTCAATTCTGAAATGACGCAATCCATTCCAAAATGTGTGAATGATGTAATTCTTTTCGAAAGTTATGTAACAAATGTCTTTATTCAGAAACATAACTTAGTATTTTCAAAATTCATACAAATGAAACCAAAAAACGAGGAGTTGAAACGGTCTGATCAGCAGACAGGCAACAAGGAGGAAAACGATTTTCAGGGATATCCATTATATCCTGACAGCGAAGATATTTACAATAACAGTCAGGAAGAAAAAGATATCAATCCTGAAGATACCTCAAATATGAAAGAGTCAGACAAAAGATATAAAGTTGGAACAACCAACGAGAAATATTTAACTGACGATGCATCAGGCAACAACCTGGATATTCCAGGAGCTGAATTGGATGATGAACAGGAAGATATTGGAGGTGAAGATGAAGAAAATAACTATTACAGTTTAGGAGGAGAGGATCATGACGATTTGGAAGAGGATAAAGGTGAATGAAACACAACAGCAGTTTACCAGACCTGCTTTAGTTCCTGATTCACATTTGTCTCGTAATTCGTCTTTTGTGTAACTGCATTTTTAAGGTTGTTTCTGTTTCGCCCGATTAGAATGAATTAGTGCCTAACGAAATATTTATAGAACAACTGTATCACCCAGTTATTCGTTTATGGGCTTCATTTTTCATGCTGAAGGACTCTCATTCATCAAATAGATACACATATAAAACAAATAAAATGAAAAAAGTATTGATAGCGTTGGATTACGATCCGACCGCACAAAAAGTAGCAGAAGAGGGTTTTTCAATGGCAAAAGCTATGAATGCGGGTGTTCTGTTGCTGCATGTAATAACAGATCCTGTATATTATGCTTCAACGGAATTTTCTCCGGTAATGGGGCTTGCCGGTTACATGGATCCAGCTTTATTACCAATAGCGGATGTTACCGGACTAAAAAAAGCAGCTCAATTTTTCCTTGATAAATCGAAACTTCACCTTGGAGATAAGGCCATTCAAACTGTGGTCGAAGAGGGCGATTTTTCAGATGCTATATTAAAGGTTGCAACAGACTCGCATGCAGATATTATCGTCATGGGCTCCCACAGCCGGAAATGGCTGGAGAATATCGTCATGGGAAGTGTTACCGAAGAAGTTTTGCGTCAAACAACGATCCCGCTGTTCATCATTCCAACTAAAAAACGCAGCTAATCTAAAAATTGAAACATGGGTTTTTTATTGTCTGTTTATCAAACAAAATGGCTGACTCATTGATATAACTGTGAATGATGTAACTTTTTGATAGAATTGTGTAACATGTTGATATCGCATATCCATTACCTTTATTTTCGTAAATTAATTTAAAAGACGCAAGATGAAAAAGACTATTTTTTATGTATTTGTATTGATTTTTACAATGACAACATCAATGTCATTTGCAAGTAAAACTGACATGAAATCGGCTTCAGATAAGTCTGCAGTTCCGGTTGAAAATAAAATGTCAAATGAAGAGGTCACACGCTTAACAAATCGTGTTGAAGAAATACGTAGCATGGATAAATCAGACATGTCCGTTTCGGAAAAACGCGAACTCAGAAAAGAAAAGAAGGCGATTAAAGAAAATGTTCGTAAACGCGATGGTGTTATTTACATTGGTGGCGGAACACTTTTGCTGATCATCATCATTATCCTTTTAGTCTGATAAATACGGTTGGTTTATTATCCTGAGAGAATTGTTGCTGATCTCTAATAAACAGAATTTTATTTCAGGATAATTATTCGCATTCTTACTCTAAAATGAGGCTGTCTCAAAAGTCAAAACACACGTGAATCTCGTCACCCCGAATTTATTTCGGGGTCTGATATACCTTTCATTGAGATTTTGAAACCCCGCCTGTCAGGTTAGCGGGCAGGAAGTTCAGGATGACTGGATAATGACTTTTGATACAGGCTCATTCTTTTCTTTTCAAACAAGTGGCTGCCAGCAGCCTGCAAAAGACTGGGGCTTGCCGGCTTTCAGATTATTTATGATCAGAAATAAACAGATACACTCAGGTGTAACGAATCGTAGAATACTTCTCCGCGCTCCTGAAACCTGGCAATTGTTGTTCATCTCACTGATCATCCTGGGATCTTTTTCGGAGGCCTCATCGCAGGACTATTTTCAGCAAAAAGTCAATTACAAGATACAGGTTAGCTTGAACGATCAGGTTCATGAGTTATCTGCCTTCGAAACAATAGAGTACATTAACAACTCTCCCGACTCCCTTCATTTTATCTATTTCCATCTGTGGCCAAATGGGTACTCCGGCAATAACACTCCATTAGCCAAACAACTCTCTGGCTTTAACGGGAAAACGAAATTATTCGACGATCCGGAACTGCGAGGATATATCGATTCATTGGATTTTAAGGTTGCTGACCGGCTTGTTCAATGGAATTTGTTGCCCGGTCAACCCGATATTTGCCAAATCTTCCTGAATGAACCACTTCTTTCCGGCGACACAATATTCATAAACACTCCATTCCATGTGAAAATTCCCAAAGGAGTGACTTCCAGGTTGGGGCACATCGGGGAATCCTATCAAATTACTCAATGGTATCCTAAACCAGCTGTTTATGACCGGATGGGCTGGCACGAAATGTCCTATCTCGATCAGGGAGAATACTATTCAGAATTTGGAAGTTTTGATGTCAGTATTACGCTGCCCGCCAATTACATCGTTGGTGCTACCGGAAATCTGCAAAATGAGCAGGAATCCAAAATGCTTGACCGGCTTGCTGCCGATACGGCCTGGGTTTCATCCATTGGTTCCGGCGGAGCTGACTTTCCGCCCTCCTCACCGCAGATGAAAACGCTCCGTTATACCCAAAGTCAGTCACATGATTTTGCCTGGTTTGCCGACAAACGGTTTCATGTTTTGAAAGGAAAAGTGAAACTTCCGGACTCCGGAAGGGAAGTTACGACCTGGACGATGTTTACCAATGAACAGGCTGATCTTTGGAAAAATTCCATTCCGTATGTCAATCATGCGATCTGGTATTTCTCCAAATGGAACGGAGATTATCCGTATCAGAATTACACCGCTGTGCAAAGCGCACTGACAGCCGGTGATGGAATGGAATACCCAGGAATGACCGTGATTGGCCGTACAAAGAATGCCTACACACTCGATGAAGTCATTGCACATGAAATCGGTCATACCTGGTTTTACGGAGCACTTGGATCGGACGAGCGGCGATACCCGTTTATGGACGAAGGTATTACCAGCATGAATGAAGTACGCTACATCAGCGAAAGGTATCCCGGGAAAAAGCTGTGGGAGGTCTATGTTGATAAGTTTAAAGTGGCCAGATTCTTTCATCTCGACAAAATGCCGCTGGCACGGATGCAGGAATTCGAATGGCTGGCCCAGGCACGTGCGAACCTCGAACAACCAGTGAATCTGCCGGCCGCAGACTACAATGCGCTGGACTACAACATCTTTGTTTACACCAAAGCGACCATGGGCTTTAATTATCTGAAGGCTTATTTGGGCGATTCGCTTTTTGATTCGGTTATGCATGATTATTACCTGAAATGGAAATTCAGGCATCCTCAGCCTGATGATCTTCGTAATTTATTCGAAGCCCATTCAGGAAAAGACTTAAGCTGGTTCTTTAGTGATTTTATTGGCACCACCAAACGACTCGATTATAAACTGGTTCGTTCGGAGAACCGGAAGCTGCTCGTAAAGAACAATGGAGAACTGGTTTCTCCACTGCTTATTGCTGGCATGACTGGCGATTCAATCTGTTTTGAGAAGTGGGTCGATGGTTTTGAGGGAGAGAAATGGATCGAACTTCCGGAGGGGAATTATTCTGAACTGAAAATCGATCCCGGTCATGTGATGCCCGAACTCTTCCGGCTCAATAATAACCTCCGGAGATCCGGAATTTTCCGCAAGGCTGATCCTATCCGGACCCAACTCTACTTTTCAGTTGCCGAACCCGATGTGCGTGCGGTTAATTATATGCCTGCCATGAATTGGACCAAAGAAAACGGCTTCATGATTGGTTTGGCGTTACATAACGGATTCCTGATACCCAAACTGCTTGAATATTTTGTGATGCCATTTTACTCCTTCGGTAATTCGAGCCTTGCAGGATTCGGGAAAGTCTCCTACAACATTATTCCCTATGATCGGACTGTCCGGTTGGCCAAAATTTCTCTGGAGGGAACTCAGTTTGGCGCACCTGGCAACCAAAATTATCACAAAGTAAAAGCCGGATTAGACCTTTTCTTCCGGACCAGTAAAAAAATAAACCCGCTCACACAGAAGATCTCCGGAAGCTACACCTCAGCATCTGACCTTTTCCGGATTGAACTGGAGGAAAAGGCAAAGATGCGTTCATACCTGCAATTCGGCTACCAGCTGGAAAAGAGCTGCATCATCAATCCGTTCAGGTTGTTAACTTCGTTCGAATCCGGTCCGTCATTTCTGAAAACATCGCTGGATTTCAGGTACCGACTAAGTTATTCCGGAAAGAACAATGGTTTGGATATCCGGCTTTTTGCCGGTACAATGCTGATGGACAATCCCAATGTTCCGTTTTATTCGCTTGCGGCAAGTGGACGGAGTGGTCGCGAGCAATACCTTTTTCAGGGAACTTACCCCGATCGTTTTGGCTCTTTCCCATCGTCCTTCTGGTCAAGGCAAATGACTTTGTCCGAAGGAGGTCTGGTATCGCCGGTTAACGACATCCTCGGATACAGTAACTGGCTGGTTTCTTTATCGCTCACCAGCAATTTGCCGGGACCAGTCCGGCGCTTCCCGGTCAAACCCTTTGTGAACTTACTACTGAACGATCATGGTATCGGAACCGGCAAGAATTCACCTATTTTTTGCGAAGCAGGCCTGAAGGCCGGAATATGGAACTTTTTCGAGATATACATTCCATTGGTTGTTACCGGAAACATTGAATCCGCCACCGGATCGTTCAAGGACCGGATACGACTGGTTTTTAACCTGGAATCGTTTAACCAGATCCAATTGAATACGGGTATCGGTACTCAATTGCGGTAATTTCATTCTACAAACATTTCAATTCGTTGGTCCCGGACGTAAAGACGCACGGCGGTGCGTCTCCACCACAATTACCGATGCCGAGGTGTTCGTAGAAGACGCACGCCGTGCGTCTCTACCTCGAATAAGATCACACCGATTTCGTCCTTCTGAGCATCCATTTGCGCCCTATCATTGCCATGATGTTGCAGTAATCGTTTAAGAACTTTGTTGGGAATGAACTGAAAATTCAACAATTAGATCAGTGACTGTTATGAATACATTAGGAAAGTACATCCTCCTGAAAAAATAGGAAATTATGACGAAGAAACATATATTATCTTCACAAGCAGGTAGATAGCTTACTTTATTAAATTAGTCCTTTCTCTTTTAATAACTTTTTCATTTTTTTCTGTTTATCCCAAAAACGGTCTTTGATCTTTTGCATGATTCCGTCAAACTCCGGATGGCTTTTCAAGGGTTTAATCAGCGGATCTGTTTTCATGAATATTAATATCCAGTACTGGTAATTATCTTGTGTTGCGAAAACTTTGAGTTGCTCAATCGCTTTGTCGTTTTTTCCTTCATACGCGTACTTTACAGCCATGCTGGCACTTTTGTAAATTGATTGGTCTTTTTCGCAATATCCGGCATAGGCATTGAAAAATTTTGAGGCCTGAGCCTTCAGGCCTTTCTTTTGATACACCATGGCAATTTTCACGTCTTCCTGAGGATAAATATCCAGATCGTATCGCTCCCTCGCATTGACAAATTTTTCATAATAATAAAAGGCACTGTCATATTTTTCCTGATAATAATAGAATTTCGCTACTTCCTGCAAGATGTCCAAGCGCGTAGTATCCTTCTTCCATTCCTTCATCAATAGTTTTTGGGTTTGCTCTATATTGCTTTCTTTGGCGTACAGGATAAATGCTTTCAGTAAGGGCGAATAATAATTCTCAGGATCGTAGTCCAGCGACTTGTTGATATAGGTGGTCGCCTCTTCCACAAAACCGGTTTGGATGAGTGCGTTACTCAGAGTCAAATAGATATAGCTTTTGCCGATGGAATCATTGGCGGCAATATCGAGTTGAATGCCTTTCAAAGCGTACTCCAGGTATTTGCCGGTATTAGGAATGGCGCTGGCATATAAACCCGCAAGCATTTGAACTACTGATGATGAATTAGGGTTGTATTCCAGGGCCTTCTCAAGATGGGGCAAGGCAAATTGATAGTTTTCGGTTTGCATATAGTAAAGTGCCTTGGCCATGAGGCTTTCAGCAGATTTGGGATCGTAAAGCAGAGCCTTGTCAGCAAAGTTGTTGATAAGTTCGGTATATTGTTTTTGTTTCTGGTTTTCATCGAGAAAGTAGTACGATATGGCAATATGGGCATAGGCCAGGGCAAACTGTTCATCATTTTCTATCGCCTTCTCAAATAACGGAATAGCCTTTTCCAAACCTTCCCTGGTTCTTGTGTAATATGGATCCAGTGCCTGGAGGTAATAATCATAGGCCAACAAATTTTCAGTAGGTATTTTCTCAATTTGTTTTAATTCAGCAGATGTCACAATTGCCTTTATAGCAGCAGCGATTTTCCTGGCCACTTCATTCTGAAGTGCAAATACATCTCCCACTTCACGACTATATTGCTCACTCCAAATCGGTCTGTCGCTTGATGCTTCAATTAATTGGATATTGAGCAAAACCTGATTTTCAACCCGCTGGCCACTACCTTCTACCAGGTATTTCACATCGAGTTCTTCGGCAATCTCAGAAATACTCTTATTCGTATGTCTGTATTTCTCTACAGAAGTTCTACTAATTACCCGTAAATCTTCGATTTTCTGAAGGTTGTTTAACGCGGATTCCATAAGTCCATTAACAAAGTAGAGGTTTGAAGAATCACTACTCTCATTTTTGAAGGGTAAGACAGCAATAGATTTTTCAATTTCAAAAGTAACAGTACTTTTTTTACTGAGAAGTAAGATTGATAGAACGATTACTATTAGAGACACCGCTGTTAACAGGTGCCACCTGTATTTATTCAGAACATTAACCCGAATATCAACAACTTCATCTGCCGGTATTCCTTTTCTTATTTCACCGGGTGAATACCCATAATATTCCCGAAAACATTTTATGAAATAGGAAGTGTTTCCAAAACCTACCTGGTATGAAATCTCGGAAACAGTCAATGTATCCTGCTTCAGCATCTCCATTCCTTTTATTAGACGAACCTTACGAATAAATTGACTCGCAGAAAGCTGAGTTTGCGTTTTGATTTTCCGGAGTAAACTCGAACGGCTCATATTCATAGCATCTGCCAATTCAGAAACTCCAAATTGTTCATTCGAGATGTTCTCTAAAATAACCGCTTCTGCCTTATCAATGAAGTCTGATCTAATAATGGATGTGTTCGACATGCTTATTCTTATTCAAACGAAAGTAGGAAAATTTATGCAAATGCATACAATGAGGCTATTCTCAGAATTAGCTAACATGCTCTAATTGCTTCAAAAATGTTATTTCTGCGTCATAATTTTTATGCCTTATTCAAACTTGACACATTTGGCTGCATAGTTCATTGGCTTTGCTTTTACGATTATCTCAACTTTGTAAAACAATTTTCAAAGTCAAATATTTAAAAATTAAAATCATGAAAGCACTAAAAATTAATTCGTTTAAAATGGCAGTAAACTTTTCGTTCATTATCCTATTACTATTAAGTGCATGCGCTCAACCAGGCAGCAGCAATAACACGAAGTCGGAAAATAATTCTAAAGCAAAGGTTGTTGTGGATAAACCAGAAATTGACATTCAGGCAGCAATATTATCCGGCAACCTCGAAGTCGTTAAACAACATATAGAAGCAGGAACCGATATCAATATGAAAGAACAAATGAGTGGTTCAACACCTTTAATTACAGCTGCGACCTTCGGACAAACAGCTATTGTTAAAGCATTAATTGATGCCAATGCCGATCTGGACCTTAAAAACAACGAAGGATCGACCGCCTTACACTCTGCCGCATTCTTTTGCCGTATTGATATTGTGCAGATGCTCCTTGATGCCGGTGCTGACAAAAACATAAAAAACAACTATGAAGCAACTCCCAGAGAATCTGTTCTTGTGCCGTTTTCTGAGATGAAACCCGTCTACGAAATGATCCGGAAGCAACTAGAGCCACTTGGTTTAAAACTTGATTTAAAGGAACTGGAAATGACCCGCCCTATCATTGCTATGATGTTGCAATAATCGTTTAAGACCTTGTTTGGATTGAAATGAAAATTCAACAAATTAGACTAGTGACTGTTATGAATATATATTGAAAGTGTATGGTTCTAAAAAATATGATATTATGACGAAAAAACAAACAAAACGAATACTCAGAATAGTATTTATTATTGCAACCATAAGCTCTTTATTCTTCGTTCCCTGGGTAATCGTAAGAGCGTGGATAACACCACTGCCTGATACGGTTCAGGAACAAGTAAATGAAGCAATTGGTTATGGATTAGATGGAATGATTGTTTATGTAGATCAAGGAGGAAAGGAACCAGCCTTTTACGCTGCTGGTTGGAAAGACAGGGAGAAAAAGATACCCGCCGATCCTCATTCATTGTTCAAAATTGCCAGTATCAGCAAGTTATATGTCGCGGTTGCTGTCGCAAAATTGGTAAATGACAAACAGTTGTCTTTGGATAAAACGCTCGCTGATTACCTTCCGGAACTTGTGGGAAGAATTGAAAATGCGGATAAAATTACCTTGAGAATGATTGTGCAGCATCGGAGTGGCATTCCCAATTTTACTGACACACCTGGATATTGGGAAAACCCACCGAAAACCAATAGAGAAAATCTTGAGTTGGTGCTGGATAAGCCTGCTGACTTTGAACCTGATAAAAAATATAGTTATTCAAATACGAATTATTTGTTGATAGGCGAAATTCTTGATAAAACATTGGGGTATAGCCATCACCAATATATCAAAAGTGAGATTTTGGCACCTCTTGGGTTAACTCATACTTTTAGCCTACTGAGTGAAGTAGGTTTAGACGATGTTATGAGTGGGTATTACGTAGGTTATGATGGCGATTTAAAGTATAATGATTTTATAAACCCTGCCGGCTCAATGGTTGCTACAGCGCAGGATGTGGGAATATTCCTGAGGGCATTGAACGATGGCTCTTTGCTAAATGATAATGAACAGGCTATTTATTCGTCTATTTATGAATATGGACATACCGGATTATTGCCAGGATATTCCAGTATTGCCAGGTATCACAAAGATATTGATGCGGTTGTTATTCAGTTTGTAAATACAAGTGGTGGATACACCTGGAATGTAACGGAGGTCGTATATAATCGGATTGTAAAAATACTGAGAAGTAATTAAGCTGATCGTTCTGAAAAAATATAACATGATGAAAAAGAAACAAATAAAACGAATACTCAGAATAGTATTTATTATAGTAAGCATATCTTCCTTGTATTTCGTACCATGGATTTTGGTAAAGGCATGGATATTACCACTACCAGATACCGTTCAAGAGCAATTAGAGGAAGGTATCGGTCATGGATTTGATGGCATGATAGTTTACGTGGACCAAGCTGGGAAGCCACCGGAGTTTTATGCGGCAGGCTGGCATGATCGAAAAAATAAAATACCTGCCTACCCGCAAGCTTTATTCAAGATTGCCAGTATTAGCAAGTTATATGATGCTGTAGCTATCACCAAATTAGCCAAAGCAGGACGTTTGTCTTTGGATGAAACGCTCGCTGATTACTTTCCGGAACTTGTGGAACGAATTGAAAATGCAGAAAAAATCACCTTGAGAATGATGGTGCAACACCGGAGCGGCATTCCCAATCTTACATCCAATCCTGATTATTGGGAAAATCCACCGAATAGCGGTAAAGACGAGCTTGAATTTGCACTTGATTTGCCAGCTGACTTTGAACCAGATGAAGATTATGGTTATTCAAATACGAATTATTTGTTGCTTTCCAGAATCATTGAGAAAGTGGTGGGTTATAGCAATTTTCAATATTACAAGGAGGAAATTTTGACCCCACTTGGGCTGAACAATACTTTCGGTTCGCTTAGTGAAGTGAACATAGACGATGTTATGAGTGGCTATTATGTTGGAGTTGAAACCGATTTCAAGAGTGAGGAACATGGAATGTTAGCTACAGCAGAGGATGTGGGTAAATTCCTGAGAGCATTAAACGATGGTTCCGTATTTAAGGAAGGGGAACAGGAAATCTATTCCTCCATTTATAAGTATGAACATACGGGTCTGCTTGTTGGCTATCAGAGCATTGCAAAATACTTCAAAGACATTGATACGGTTGTTATTCAATTTAATAATACAACCAACTTTAATGGATATGACTGGAATTTAGCGGAAATCATATACAATCGTATTGTAAAAATAGTGAGAAGGGGAAAAAGCTCATGAAAATGTATATACAAAATAGTCGTGATAGTGGTAAATTAGAGTACTGTAGCCAGCTTCAATTCACTAATATCTTGATAGGAATGAAGCCCGCAATCGGCTACTTTTCTTATACTAAACGTTGTGTTTAATTTTAAAAAATGAAACTACTCCTTACGGGTGCTTCTGGATATATTGGAAAACGTCTTCTACCTGTTTTGGTAGACAATGGTCATGAAGTGATTTGCTGTGTTAGAGATATTAAAAGATTTGCTCCCCCGGAATCGCTAAAATCAAGAATAAAAATAATTGAAGTTGACCTGCTGGATAAAGCTTCGTTAGAACGTATCCCCAAAGATATTGATGGGGCTTTTTATTTAGTCCATTCAATGTCTGCAGCTTCCGATTATCAATCACTGGAACAGGAATCAGCTATTAATTTCAGAAATGCGATTAATCAAACCAATATACAGCACCTTGTATATTTAAGTGGTATTGTAAACGAATCGACATTGTCGAAGCACCTGACATCCCGTAAAAATGTTGAAATTGAACTGGGCAAGGGGAACTATAACTTTACAACATTAAGAGCTGGCGTTATTATTGGCTCGGGAAGTGCTTCTTTTGAAATAATGAGGGATTTAGTAGAAAAACTACCAATAATGGTCACTCCTAAATGGCTAAATACCAAATGTCAGCCTATAGGAATAGCCGATGTTATCAAATTTCTTTCCAAAACCATCTTTAACCCAGATACCTTTAACAAAGATTTTGATATTGGTGGTCCCGATATATTAACTTATAAGGAAATGCTTTTAAAACTAGGGCGACTAAGAAATTTAAAACGCCATATTTTCATCGTTCCTGTTATGACCCCCAAACTTTCTTCTTACTGGTTATATTTTGTAACGTCAACCTCCTATAAACTGGCTATTGCACTGGTGAATAGCATGAAAATAGAAGTGATATGCCGAAATGATGAGATAAACAAAATATTGGGAATCGAACCAATAAGCTACCAAATGTCAATAGAAAGAGCTTTTAGTAAAATTGAAAGAAATGAAGTGGTTTCCAGTTGGAAGGATGCCTTTATAAGCAGTAATTTCAATTTTAATATCTCAGATTTTATTCAGGTGCCATCTTTTGGGTGTTTTATCGATGTTAGCGAACGAAATGTTATCAATCGGGATGATTGTATTGACAAAATTTGGAGTATTGGAGGTGAAAATGGCTGGTATTACTGCAATTGGCTTTGGCGATTGAGAGGATTCCTGGATAAGTTGGTCGGTGGAGTTGGATTAAGAAGAGGACGCACTTCAGAGAATTCTTTAAATGCAGGGGATGCATTAGATTTTTGGAGAGTATTGTACGCCAATAAAAGTGAGGGGCGTTTACTGCTATTTGCTGAAATGAAATTACCGGGAGAAGCCTGGCTCGAATTTAGAATTGTTGATGACAAATTGATTCAAAAAGCCACTTTCAGACCATTGGGATTAATTGGAAGATTATATTGGTATCCAGTTCTTCCATTTCATGGATTTATTTTCAAAGGAATGATTCAGGAAATAACTAAACCCTATAATGTAGGAAAGGAATAGCCCTGGCAGTGGTCAATTCAAGGGTGGTCGCTCGTTCAACTTTCTTGTGTAGTAATAGAAAAGAGCTACGAAGCCGGCTGCTATTCTTATACGAAGCGAAGGCCAAACGACCGCTCAGCCCGATATGGCACAAAACCAATTTCAAGACCGGGTATACAAATTAAACGAACACATTATGACAATGGAAAATGAAAAGGAGTTGTCACCTGAACAACGTGAAGAATTACTCGGAGCGTTAAAAAGTCGTTTTGAGAAAAACAGGAACCGTCATAAAGGTCTTGAATGGACGAAAGTACAGGCAAAGCTGGAAGCGAATGCTGAAAAACTGTGGTCGCTCAATGAAATGGAAAGAACTGGCGGTGAGCCGGATGTTGTTGGTCATGATAAACCGACGGGCGAATACATTTTTTATGATTGTTCAGCGGAAAGTCCGAAAGTCCGCAGAAGTGTTTGTTACGACCGTGAAGGGCTGGAATCAAGGAAAGAACATAAACCGGAAAATAACGCTATGGATATGGCTGCTGCTATGGGCATTGAACTTTTAACTGAAGAACAATATCGGGAGTTGCAGAAATTGGGAAATTTCGATACGAAAACATCGGACTGGGTAAAGACACCTGCAGAGATTAGAAAACTCGGAGGTGCACTCTTTTGTGATCTTCGCTACGACCAGGTCTTCGTGTATCACAACGGCGCCGAATCTTACTATGCAGCCAGGGGATTCCGCGGCTCGCTTGTGGTTTGAATTTTCAACGGCCAGCTAAATTTGAATTTGAGGACGGATCACCTGATAAAGAAATTCCTGAAAGGATTGGAAGGTATGCCGAATCAATAAACAAAGGATAGTTGCAAATAAATTGAGATGCAACTCTTCGCAGAAAGTTCATCGGGAAACTCCCGCCATGCGTGTATTTGCGGAACGAGTGTGTCTTGAATCTCCTCCGGTAAAACGTAGGAGAATGCTGTACAAATGAAGGAAGCACTTTGAAGGTCGTAAAACGAAAGCCGGAGCCGAGCGAACTGGCAATGGAAGCAGTCATTTTGGGATAGCATGAGGTGTCGGTGGCGCCTGCCTGCGAGGTAGGAACTAAGTCGTAGTAGTGATGAAATCCCGGAATTAACCGAGTAAAAAAAATCCTGACAGCCCTTACTGAAACTTGTTCGACTAAGGCTGTCAGGTATTTCAAAATAAGTGTCCTATGCTGTAATCTCTATCACTTCAAGGTCAAAAATAAGGTCTTGACCAGCTAAAGGATGATTTGCGTCTATGACAATACTTTCCTCTTTAACTTCAACCACAACTAAATTTATTTCTTGTCCATCAGGAGTTTTAGAAACAAGTCCCATACCGACTTCGGGTGTAACATCCTGGGGAAGTTCGCTTCTTTTAACCTCTTGTCTTAAATCAGCATTGATCTCTCCATATGCTTCCTCTTTAGCAATTGTAATGGTTTTTTTTTCATTTAATTTCATGTCGATTAACCCTTTTTCGAAACCAGGGATTATCTGTCCTTTTCCTAAAGTAAATTCTAACGGTTCTTTTCCTTCAGAACTGTCAAAAACTTTTCCGTCAGCTAATTTACCTGTGTAATGTACTTTTACCGTGTTGTTCTCTTTAACTTGATTCATACTTTATATTTCAATTTTTAAAAAATACTCTTTGCATAATTCTTACGCAGCAAACATTTTAGTTTAAACTTACTCGACCGGTAGCCGCCAAAATCAAGCCAAAGAACTAAAAAATTGGAGTTTATATTAATTAGCCTACAAATTGATCAGCTTAAAATGTAAAAATAGTGATGTAGCCCTTTAATGATGGTAAAACCCAGTATTTGAACCTTTTTCAAAATAATCTCAAAAATATATATTTATAACCGGCTAATCTGTCAGTTAAAGCAAAAGGCTCTATGACGTTTGGAGCGAATTTCTACCCAACCCAAACGTTATGGAGCCAAAAAAAAGAGGCCTTTATGGCCTCTTTTAGATTTGCATTAAAATTTTTGATTCTGAAACTTAGTTCGCGGGAACAATATCAATCGTAACCGATCGGTTATAAGAGCGTTCTTCCGGGAATTTATTTTCGAACGGTGCTGATTTTTCATCTTCACCAAATCCGTCTACTTCAAATTTAACATCGTTTCTTCCTGCTTTCGTCAAAGCTTTTTCAATAATTCCCCTGGTATCGTTTGCACGTGCCAATGACAATTTCAGGTTATAATCTTCACCTCCGATAATATCGGTATGACCTTTTATAATAACCGTTCCGTTTTCAGGAATCTTAGGGGTTACAACTTCAGTCAGATACTTTTCGTAAATCTTGATGGCTTTCGAGTTGTTAAACTCATAAATAATACTGAATCTGGTCACTTCTGTAGTTACAGGCGGCGTCCAGAGTACCAGGTGTGCTGAAGTTTCCTTCCTGATCACCTTGCCGCTTTTTGTCTGGCCGATCATCATGATTTTATAGTCACCTTCGGGACGTGTACCTAAAATTGATTCTCCAGGTATACTCACCGACTCCTCGGTATAGGGTCCAAAGTTCTGCACTGTTCTTTGTTCATCTGCGATTTCCAACGACCATGAAGAGAATGCTTCATCTGCTCCATGGGCATTAAAGGTCACATAACTTTCAACTGGTGCTTCCTGTATGGTAACAATTTCCACTGGTTTCAGCGGAGCATCAGGACCACTCTGGAATTCCATCAGCAAGGCTGACGAATTACTCTCGATAGAAACTCTGCGGTCTCCCTCGCGACGCAATACAAGATCGGGTTTCTCTCCTGATCGTTCTTCCTTGATTTTAGGGCTCTTCCTACCTTCGGTAGTAATTCTCGAAGCATCAATTCCAAATATATCTACCAGGTATGTTTTGACTGACTCTGCCATTACCTGGCCATCTTCCGGACCTTTCTCTGAAGATCCGATCAAGGTGATGGATGTTGAAGGATCTTTTACCATGCGATCGCCAAGGATATTGAGAACATTATAATAGACAATCATTTGCCGTGCTGAACGTCCCGACAGATTTTCAGGGGTGAATAATTCCACCTGTTCTTCTTTGAAATCCTTTACCTGATCTTTCCGAAGCTTCACATAACGATTCGGAATCTCAGTTGAGCCTAAATCAAAATACACGTAGTTACGAAGTGGAAATACTTCAACGACCGCACGCACTGCTTGAATGTTCTCCGGAGAATTAACCACAAAGGTAACTTCAGGTTCAGGAACAACTACAACAGGTTCAGGAGCAATCTCTTTTTCCGGAACATCAACAACCTTAACCTTACGCATACTTCCGAATTTAAGCGCAAGACCTGCTCTCAAAGCAGTCAGATTCCATGATTCTACTGAACGTGGATCCTGTCCGAAATAGGGATGAAAAGCAACAAAAGGAGCGAGTACAACTTGTGTCTGGTTGTTCTCCTTAGAGAGTGGAATATCGTATCCGGCTCCGACTTGCATCGAGATCAGCGACTTTTTCACATCGCTGAAGTTCCCTTGTACCATTGCCGGGTCGACCTGTGTCGGGATGGCAGGGTTGATTCCCTGATCGTAATAGAATCGTTTATCCACATTATAAGCCAAACGCGGACCTGCATACACATAAAAATTTGAATTGAATGGGTTTAAACGCAAACTTGGCTCTATGGTAATATAGGCAAGTTCCGTTCTTAAATCTGCCGGGCAGTTACAGGGAGTTGTTACCTGATCCCATTTGCTTTTACGGCTTTCGTATCCTGCCTGCAGCATGAATCCCCATTTTGAATCAGCGGGATGAAATTCCATAATTGGAAATGCAAAGAGGCTAATGCCACTACCATCATGAAAAGCTGAAGGTGTCATTAAATTTGAATTCAACTGCTGAGTAGTACCGCGGTAGAAATTAAAATTTACCCCGGCTGCTGCACCAAACCACCATGATGGTTGCGTGTATTGTACTTTCTGAACCTCAGGAGTATCCTGTGCCTCCTGTGCCTGAGCAGTTTGAATACCTGTACAAATTAAAGCACTTATAAAAAGGTTTTTGATGGCCAGGCTATAAGGGAACCGCGCCAGGCGCGATCCCTTGTTAATGTTTGAAATAGATTTCATATTTTTTATAATTTACGGTTTAGTGATGATATTCGACTCTAAGGTAATGGCACCGATACGAGTCAAGGCTCTTCCTGTCAGTGTTGCTCCGGTTGTTAAAGTGATCGACTGATCAGCCAGGATATTTCCAAAAAAGACAGAGTTCGTTCCAAGCGTTGCTGAAGAACCTACTGACCAAAAGATGTTATCAGCATTTGCATTTCCGGCCAGAACAATACTGGTCCCGGCATCAGTAACGAGTGTAGAACCCATTTTAAATATCCATACCGCATTGGGGTCTCCTCCTGCATCAAGTGTTAAAATCCCGTTAGGGCCTGTTCCTGATATTCCACTTGTGGATGAATTAACATAGAGCCCGGGAGTAAGTGTTAGTCCGCCAAGCTGTCCTGGCAATGAGATGGCATTTAATGACCTGGCCTGTGCATCGTTATAAGCCGTAGTCAAATCGGTTTTTGCCTGCCCAACAATAGGATCAGCCGTTGTATAAAGCGTACCTCCATCAATCACATTTAGTGCAAGTAATCCATTAATTGTAGCTGAAGGAAACGAACCAGCATCACCTGAAATCCGGGTGTCGGTACCAATATTAGAGATTCCTGAGCCTGCAAGTACAACAAAATTCCCTGCTGAATTAAGATTAACGATTATTGGATTAACAATTGCATCGCCGGCAGTTGTAAACTTCCAGACATAGTCCACATCCAACGATTCACCTGCTACATTCTCTGCTCCAACAGTAATTGTAGCGGTATAGGTTGTTCCGGGGAACAGATCATATACCGGATTAAAGGATGCAGTTGATCCGATGCAGCTAACATTTCCTCCAATTGAATTTATTCCATTCTTTAAGGTAAAGCTTGAGGTCGTGATAGTCAGTGGATTCATAGGCACACTGAAAATGGCTTCAATCGTTTGATTCAAGGCCACATTTGTTGCATTATTGATTGGGTCAGTAGAAATTACCGTAGGAGCAATAGCTAATCCGGAGGCAGTGGTAAATGTCCATACATAATTATTTTCCAGTGCCATGCCTGCTACGTTCGTAGCTCCGGTTGTAATTGTAGCCGTATAGAGGGTATTGGGCAAAAGATAATTGGGAGGGTTAAACGAAGCCATCGTTCCGCTATAGGTGATCACTCCGGTTGTTGTTGAAGTTCCTTGAATCAAGGTAAACGTTGCTGAAGAAATTGTCGATGGATCCATTGGAACACTAAAGGTAGCGGTTACTGTTTTGTCCAGACTAACACCCGTTGCATTATTTTGCGGGCTGGTTGATATCACTGTGGGAGCAATGGCAGTGGTAAATGTCCATATATAGTCACTTGCCAGGGATGTGCCTGCAAGATCCTTTGCTCCGGCTTTAATCGTAGCTGTATAGACTGTATTTGGCAGAAGATTGGCCGTAGGATTATAGGATGCCGTCGATCCGCTGTAGGTAACCGTTCCTGCAACTGTTGTTACTCCCTGAGTTAAGGTAAATGTTGATGAAGAAATTGTCAACGGATCCATTGGAACACTAAAGGTTGCAGTAACTGTTTTATCGAGAACTACATCAATAGCAAGATTTGGCGGGTCGGTAGATATTACCGTAGGTATGACAGCAGCAGCCGTTGTAAATGTCCACACATAGTTACTTACCAGTGATATTCCCGATTCATTTTTAGTGCCTGTTGTAATGGTTACAGTATAAAGAGTACTCGGCAACAGGTTACTGGCTGGAATAAAAGTTGCTATTAATTCGCTGTATGAGACAGTTCCCTCAACTGCGACAGCCCCATGTGTAAGTGAAACCGTTGTTCCGTTGATGGTCAAAGGATCCATAGGCATGCTAAAGGTTGCAGTTACTGACTGATCAAGTGCAACGTTCGTAGCATTGTTTGTCGGGATTGTAGCAGTCACTGAAGGCAACAAACCTGTAGTAAACGTCCATACGTAGTTCGTTGTCATCGGTAGTCCCGCCACATTCTTTGCTGCAGTGGTAATCGTCCCGGTGTAAATGGTATTGGGTAGCAAATTACTTGTCGGTGTAAAGGAGGCCGTTAAATCGGTATACGATACTGTTCCTTCGAGTAAGGTTGTCCCCTGGCTTATCGTATAAGTAAGCGAAGTAATCGATGTCGGATCCATTGCTTCACTGAATGATGCCGTAATGATTTTATCCAGAGGTACTCCGGAAGCTTGAGTTGCCGGACTGGTAGAAACCATAGTTGGCGAGGCATCGGTAGTGAATGTCCATACGTAATCTTGCTGTAAAAAATTGCCATTCAAATCTTTAATTGATGTTTTAATTGTGCCGATATAGGTTGCATCGGGCAGGAGAGGGCTGGATGGTGAAAACATTGCCGTTTCACCACTGTAGGTAACTGTTCCTGAAACAGGTGTTGCAACCATCGCAGACTTTAATCCCAGGGTTGAAGTCGGTGTACTTTGCAAGGTAAAAGAGGCCTCGTTTATTGTTACAGGATTCATTTTCTCATTGAAGGTTGCCGAAATCATCTGGTCGAAAGGTACGCCAACGGCCTTATCAATAGGGGTTGTTGATTCCACAAGCGGGCATACTCCAATGGTGGCAATGTAATCGTCTTTTTTACAAGTGTTCAAAAAGACAAACGACACGGTGGCGAAAAATGCTAGTAGTTTTAGTTTTTTCATTTTCATCGTTTTAAAATTGAATAATTACGAGATTAAGTAATGAGAACTATTAAATGTCGTATTCTGGTTTTGACAATGTGTCCTTTCAAGCGAGATACCTGTAATTGATTTTACCACAGATTACTCAGATAACCATAGATTTAAAAGCAATTTTATATCTTAATCTGTGAGAATCTGTGTAATCTATGGTGTTATTTTTTACTCGTGGAAGCAGCAGAGCTGCAAAACGAGTATTTATAAGTCTGTTTGAAAAACACGACATTATCTCATTCCTATTTTCTAGGTATAAAAGGTGTCACTATTCTTCACCGAAAAGCTTATCCGTTTTCAGTAAAGAGTTACATCAATCACATATTTGATAAGCCTCATAAATCAGGATAGGTGGCGTTTATTAATCACCGAAGCTTTTTTGTTTCCATTATTTCAGACACCTGGCTTCAGAAACAGATGTTGCGAAACTGCAATTTGCATGCTGCTTTGGCCCAAAACTCCCCTGATAACACTGACCATTCCTTAATTTATGCTATTCTCAATTTTCAAAGAACTATCTTAAACTTATATAAAGCTAAAGGTCAACCGAATGCTTTTACTTTCTGAACAAATTATTGTTTCAAAACTATCACTAAATTATCAGTGTCCTCAACATAAGCAGTCATTTTGCTTTTTGCAATCCTGATCTAATACAAAAAAAAGAGGCCATAAAGGCCTCTTTTTTTTGTATTAAATTTTTTGATGCTGAAACTTAATTCGCGGGAACAATATCAATGATAACCGACCGGTTATAAGAGCGTTCTTCCGGAAATTTATTTTCGAACGGTGCTGATTTCTCATCTTCACCAAATCCTTCTACTTCAAATTTAACATCGTTTCTTCCTGCTTTCGTCAATGCTTTTTCAATAATTCCCCTGGTATCGTTTGCACGTGCCAATGACAATTTCAGGTTATAATCTTCACCTCCGACAATATCGGTATGACCTTTGATAATAACCGTTGCGTTTTCAGGAATCTTAGGAGTTACGACTTCAGTCAGATACTTTTCGTAAATATTGATGGCTTTCGAGTTGTTAAACTCATAAACAATGCTGAATCTCGACACTTCTTCAGTTGCTGGTGGAGTCCATAGTACAAGGTGTGCTGAAGTTTCCTTCCTAATTACCTTGCCGCTTTTCGTTTGGCCGATCATCGTGATTTTATAGTCACCTTCGGTACTTGTACCTAAAATTGATTCTCCAGGTATACTCACCGATTCCTCGGTATATGGTCCAAAGTTCTGCACTGTTCCTTGTTCATCTGCGATTTCCAATGACCATGAAGAATATGCTTCATCTGCTCCATCAGCATTGAAAGTTACATAACTTTCAACTGGCGCTTCCTGTATGGTAGTGATTTCTACCGATTTCAGCGGAGCATCAGGACCACTCTGGAATTCCATCAGTAAGGCTGGCGAATTACTCTCGATAGAAACTCTGCGGTCTCCCTCACGAAGTAATACAAGATCGATTTTACCTCCTGGTTGTTCTTCCTTGATTTTAGGTTTCTTCCGTCCTTCGGTAGTAATTCTCGAAGCATCAATTCCAAATACATCTACCAGGTAAGTTTTGACTGACTCAGCCATTACTCGGCCGTCTTTCGGACCTTCCTCTGATGACCCGACCAACGTGATGGTCGTTGAAGGATTTTTCACCATACGGTCGCCAAGAATATTGAGAACATTATAATAGACAATCATTTGTCGTTTTGAACTGCCTGACAGATTTTCAGGTGTGGTTAATTCCACCTGGTCTTCTCTGAAATCCTTTACCTGATCTTTCCGAAGCTTCACATAACGATTCGGAATCTCAGTTGAGCCTAAATCGAAATAGACGTAGTTACGAAGAGGAAATACTTCAACAACCGCACGCTCTGTTTGAATATTCTTTGGAGAATTAACTACAAAGGCAACTTCAGGCTCAACAACTACCGGAACCGGGACTACTACTTCTTCTGGCATTTCAACTTTATGACCACGTCCGAATTTAAGTGCAATACCTGCTCTCAAAGTAGTCAGATTCCATGATTCTACTGAACGTGGATCCTGTCCGAAATAGGGATGAAAAGCAACAAAAGGAGCGAGTACAACTTGTGTCTGGTTGTTCTCCTTAGACAGTGGAATATCGTATCCGGCACCGACCTGCATTGAGATGAGTGGTTGTCTCATATCACTGAAGGTTCCTTGTACCATTGCCGGGTCTTCCTGTGCGGGGATATCAGGATTGATTCCCTGATCGTAATTGAATCGTTTATCCACATTAAAGGCCAAACGCGGACCTGCGTACACATAAAAATTAGAGTTAAATGGGTTTAAACGAATACTTGGCTCTACAGTAATATACGCAAGTTCAGTTTTTAAATCTGCCGGGCAGTTACAGGGAGTTGTTACCTGATCCCAGTTCCCTTTGCGGCTGTCATATCCTGCCTGCAGCATGAATCCCCATTTTGAATCAGCTGGATGATACTCTATAGCGGGAAATGCAAAAAGGCCAATTCCACTACCATCATGAAAAGCTGAAGGTGTCATTAAGTTTGAATTTAACTGCTGAGTTGTACCGCGGTAGAAGTTGAAATTTAACCCGCCGGCTGCTCCAAACCACCACGATGGCTGTGTGTATTGTACTTTCTGAACCTCAGGAGTATCCTGAGCTTCCTGAGCATGAGTCGTTTGAATACCTGTGCAAATTAAAGCGCTTATAAAAAGGCTCTTGATGGCCAGACTGTAAGGGAACCGCGCCAGGCGCGAGCCCTTGTTAATGTTTGAAATATATTTCATATTTTTTATAATTTACGGTTTAGTGATTGTATTCGTGTTTGTCATTACTACAGAACCATTTTGAGCAAGCATTCTTCCTACCACTGTTGCATTTGAATTCATGGTAATGGATTGCAATGCCAGTACGTTTCCATAAAATACAGTATTGTCTCCAATAACGGCTGAACTACCGGTCTGCCAGAATATATTCTCTGCATTGGCACCACCTGTAAGTATAATACTACCACCAGCTCCTCCGACTGTCGTGAAAGCAGAAGCAATCTGAAAGATCCAGGTAGCATTCGGATCACCCTGACCATCAAGTGTAAGATTACCGGCCTGTATGAGCAAAGTGGAAGTTGATTTATAAATACCCGGAGCAAGAGTCTTTCCTCCCTGATCGCCTTCTACTGTGGCAGGTGCAGGAGCAGTCGCTCCTTCAGCAGCAAGGTATGCCTCTACAAGATCCAGTTTAGCCTGATTCAGCATGGCTGCTGTTCCCGGAGGTGCAATATCATCGGCAGCATAAATTGCTCCTCCAACAATAGTAGCAGGCGGAAAACCCGTAACCGAAGAACGCGATCCAGGATAGATCCCAACGTCCAAATCATTTATCACACTAAAGCCTGCATTATTACTGACTCCCACGCCGGCAAGAATTCCAAATCGAAGAGCCGATTTAAGATCAATAATTGGTTCTAGTGCTATAGCTTCAGCTGTTGTAAATTCCCAGATATAATCATTCTCCAATGGAGTCCCGGCTACATTCTCTGCTCCGGTAGTAATCGTAGCGGTATAGGTTTTTCCTGGTAACAAATCGCTGGTTGGATTAAACGATGCCGTTGATCCACTATAGCTAACTAATCCAGCAACTGAGTTTGTGCCTTCCATTAAGGAAAAGCTATTTGTAGTAATGCTCAGCGAATTCATTGGCACATCAAAGGTTGCTTTAACAGTTTTATTCAGGGCAACATTTGTGGCAATATCCATCGGATCGGTAGAAATGACCTCAGGAGCAACAAGAATAGTTGCAGCAGTAGTGAATGTCCATTCAACGTCCACTGCAAGAGGTGTTCCTGCTACGTTCTTAGTTCCCGTTGTAATCATAGCCGTATAGAGTGTATTAGGCAAAAGATTAGCTGTGGGGTTATAAGATGCGGTTGATCCGCTATAGCTTACCGCTCCTGGAACTGTTGTTATACCTTGTTTTAAGGTAAATGTTAAGGAAGAAATTGTCAATGCGTCCATTGGCACATCAAAGGTTGCTTCAACAGTTTTATTCAGGGCAACATTTGTGGCAAGATCCATCGGATCGGTAGAAATGACCTCAGGAGCAACAAGAATAGTTGCAGCAGTAGTGAATGTCCATTCAACGTCCACTGCAAGAGGTGTACCTGCTACGTTCTTAGCTCCCGTTGTAATCGTAGCCGTATAGAGTGTATTAGGCAAAAGATTAGCTGTGGGGTTATAAGATGCGGTTGATCCGCTGTAGCTTACCGCTCCCGGAACTATTGTTATACCTTGTTTTAAGGTAAATGTTGAGGAAGAAATTGTCAGTGCATCCATTGGCACGCTAAAGGTTGCCGAAACGGTTTTATTAAGAACTACGCCTGTTGCAAGATTTAACGGATCGGTAGATAGTACTGTTGGTACAACAACATCTGCTGTGGTAAATGTCCATACGTAGTCACTTGCCAGTGATATTCCTGCTTCATTTTCAGTTCCTGTAGTAATGGTCGCAGTATAAAGAGTACCAGGTAACAGGTCGCTGGCTGGATTAAAGGTTACCGTCGTTTCTGTAGATGTAATTGTTCCTTCAACTGCAATTGTTCCATGTTTTAACGAAACGTTTGTTCCGGTAAGGGTCTGCATATCCATAGGCATACTAAAGGTTGCAGTTACTGTGATATCCAGAGGTACATCAATAGCATTGTTTGCCGGAATAGAAGTAGTCACTGTGGGCAGCAACCCTGTTGTAAATGTCCATACATAGTTAGCAGCAAGTGGTGTTCCCGTTTCGTTTTTTGCTCCGGTTGTAATTGTCCCGGTATAAATGGTATTGGGTAAAAGGTTACTGGCTGGTGTAAACGATGCAGTGATACCATTAAAGGCAACTGTTCCTTCGAGTAAGCTTGTACCTTGACTTACCGTATACGTAAGTGCTGTAATCGAAGCCGGATCCATTGGTACACTGAAAGATGCAGTGATGATTTTATTCAATGGTACGCCGGAAGCTTCAGTCGCCGGGCTGGTTGAAACTACAGAAGGCGACGCATCGGTTTTGAATGTCCACACAAAATCTCCCTGTAATGAATTACCCATCATATCTTTGACCGATGAGTTAATCGTACCGGTATAGGTTGTGTTGGGAATAAGTTGGCTGGCTGGCGTAAAGGAAGCCGTTGAGTCGGTGTACGAAATTGTTCCTGAAATTGTCACCATTGCGGCTTTTAATCCCGCAATTACAGTTTCACCTTGCTGTATTGTAAAAGATGACTGGGTAATAGTCTCAGGGTTCATGTTTTCATTAAAAGTTGCCGTAATTACCTGGTTGACGGGCACATCCAGAGCAGTATTCTCAGGGTTTGTTGATTCAACAACCGGGCATACCCCCACGGTTGCAACGTAATCATCATGTTTGCAACCGGTGCTTAAGACAACCGATACTATGGCAAAAAATGCTAATAGTTTGAGTTTTTTCATTTTCATTGTTTTTAATTTAAATAATGGAAGAGATATTTATACAAAGGTGTCACCTTTCATGCCCGAAAGTGTTACATAAATACAGTGAAGAGTTACATCTTTCACAGATGTGCGAGTTCTTAATTAAACTTGCACAGAAATGTTATCGCATTGATTTTAAATACTATGACGACCAAGATTCCAACCTCAGTTCATTCTGTAATCTTCCAATACTAGAAAGTAAGACCTCAAATTAGAATAAATGGGAACCAATCGCGATACACGCCTGGAGAAATAAAGGCGGCTAGTTTTTTGTCATCAAATGAAAAAAAACTGACTACAGTAAGGATGAATAGTAAGCGGTATATTGATAGACCGGATCTGGCATAGAGCCTTAGTTGATTTTAAACAAGCTGTCCGCTAAAATTTCCAGTTTTACCCATGGCAACTTTCGGGTGTTGCAACTCAAAGTTGGAATTAAAACTGTTTAAGGAAAATACCGGGAAATAAAAGAGGCGAACCTTCCGGTCGCCTCTTTTGATATTTTAATTCCCTGGTATTAATCAGGGCATGGTAACAATATTCTTATCCAAAACGACAGAAGTCTGAGCCAGAGCTCTCCCATTCATTGAGGCACCCGTCTGAAGAGTAACGTTAGTTTTCGATAAAATGATTCCTTCAAAGTGAGAAGTTGACTCTAAAATCACCGTACCAGCAACCTGCCAGAAAATATTCTTGGCCTGAACTCCATCGTTCAATATCATTTTTATACTGGAACTCAGGGTCAGGTCTCCGGCAATCTGGAAGATAAACACATCGTTTGTATCACCTTTTATGGTCACCTTCGCAGGTATTGTTACGGAGTTTGTCCATTTGTAAAGTCCTGGTTCGAGCGTTTTCCCACCGATATTTCCAGTACCCAGTTCTGTGAAATCCGGATTTGGACGACCTGAAGCATCATTATAGCCGGTAATCATATCGTTTACTGCAGTTGTCAGGTTAATTGGGGTAGGATCTGCCATATCAGCAGCATATACTCTCCCGATAACTTGAGGTGTCTCAGCATACCCGGTTGCATCTGTCAGTGATAATCCGGTGATGTATGATGTAGCGGCAGGACTCAGACCCAAATCACCGGTAATAACAGAAGTTGAGCTGTTATTGATTGCTGATTTAGCCAGAATCACATAATTACCAGCTGAACCAATATTTACAGCTTCCAGTTCAGAAGTTGAACCTACCGTTGTAAAACTCCATTTAGTATCGCTTGCAAGTGAATTGCCGGCTAAATTCTTTGCGCCTGTAGTTACAGTGGCATCATAAGTTGTGCCCGCTTCCAGATATTCTGTCGGCGTAAATGTTGCCGTTGTTCCGGAATAAGTTACTGCGCCGTCAACTGCGATTTCCCCTTGCATTAAGGTAAACGTAGAAGTGTTTATCGTTGTGGGATCCATGGACTCCTTGAAGGTAAATGAAACAGCCTTGTTGCGTGAAACTCCTTCTGCATTGCTCGTCGGTTCGGATGAAGTCCCTTCCGGATAATTTAATGAATTATCGTCTTTTTCACAACCCGATATTAATCCGACCAATAGCAATGCTACGATTGGAATTACCTTTATTAATTTCATGTTCAGTATCTTTAATTGTGAATTCGTTTTCACAGAACAAAGTTGAGCTTATTACCTGCGGAAAGTCTTACATATTTCCGGGGGAAAGTTACATATATCCAAGATCCATGAGGTGATCAGTGTTAGGTGTATTTGATTTTAATGATCAATAAGTTGATGAATATCAACCTGATGTCAAACTATCGATACAGATTATATTAAACAACTTCAGAAATAAATTAATATGAGAGTCCGGTAACCTACCTAATTTTCAAATGAGGTCATTAAATGGTCATTAATTGTATCTCAAATGACTACAAGTGACGATAAGTGACCATCTTCTTCAGAACGAAAATCTCATTGGGTAAGGATGCGGATATTCATTTAAATTAAATCATTGCTGCAATAAATTCAGAGAATACCACAAACACAAAGCCCATCACCCCGATAGATATCAGGACGATGGGCTTTGTGCTTTCGGATGATTTATCTATTCGAAACCAGTTTACCTGATTGAATGGTTTTGCCATCACGACTCACTTTGTAAAAATAGATTCCTCTCTGCAGTTTACTTGTTTCAAGAGTGTTTAGCTGTTTGACGAGAAGTCTGTGAATCACCTCTACACCTAAAATATTGTATATCCCCAATTCTGAGTTGTTCATTTGCGATGCATCATTTAACCGGATACTCAGTGAACTTGTAAAAGGATTAGGGTAAATGGATGCCCCTGTATTTTCAGATCCGGCAGGAGCAAGTCCAGTTGTTGCGCAATGCGAAGTCATCGTTGTCGTAATCGCATTCGTTGTCAGGGACCCGGAAGTTGTTAGCGCCCGGCCATCCAGCTCAACGCCGGTATTGAATACTCCCAAAGCTCCATTGTGGCAGATTATCGTTCCCCGAAAGATGGAGTAGTTGTTTATATTCACCGCTCCTTCAATCTTCCAGTACACATTTTTCGACTGTGTTCCGTTCATCAAATGGACATTCGCATAAACTCCTGTTGTAAGGGCACCATTGATCTGGATAACAAAAACGGCATCCGCATTCCCCTGTGCATTAAGATAAACTGAACCGGTAAGTGCTGTGGCAGCATCCAGAAGGTAAGTATGAGGGGTCAGAACCAGATCATTTCCAAAGTCTGCCGGATATAACAGTTCAATGTCAACAGGCAATGTATTCAGATAGGTATAGACATCCAGCAAATCGGCAGCACATTGTGCAGTTGAAGCATCAGGAATAGAATGTATAGTACCTGTAACTAAGAGTGGGTCAAAACCAGAGGCCAGACCGACATTGGTCCCAACATCCCCTGTAACGGTTGTCAGTCCGGTGTTTGTAACCGCCCCGTCAGCCGAAAACAATACATAACATTCTGTTGAGCCGGGTTCAGGAGCCACAGGCCCGGTAAGTTCAGGACTACCGCAACCTACAGGAGTATAGGCAAGCACACCGTTTACAGTAACCGCCCCGGCAGTAGTAAGTGCCCTGCCTTCAAGCGTAGAGCCTGTTCCCATAATAATTGCAGCATTATTTGCAATAACGGTTCCTCTCATAATTGTTCCTGAAGCCATTTCAACCAAACCTTCAACTTGCCAGAATACATTACAAGCCATTGCGCCGTTAATTAATTTGATTTCGGAGGAAGCATTTGTTGAAAAAGCTCCCCCAATCTTAAAAATAAATACAGCATTTGCATCTCCTTTTGCATCCAGGGTAAGATCTAAGTTCAACGAGGCAGTACTGGAAATGGAATATACCCCTGCTTCAAGAATAGCACCATTCCCCAGTAAAGCTGACGGGAAAAAATCCGGAATGGTACTGCTAAGCTGGTTAAAAGCAATCAGCAAATCTGCAGCAGCCTGTGCGCTTGCACCATCACCATCGTGCATAACACCATTCACATTACCGAACGCAGTACTCGAACCATTATTGGTGCCTACATTCCCGGTTAGCTGTGAAAGACCGGTATTGCTGACTGCCCCATCGGTCGAAAATAAAACAAAATCTGCAGCTGTTCCCAGCGTCGGTGCCTGTCCGTAATTGCTCTTTGGGAAAGTCAAAAAAGCAACTACAGTAATAAATAAAAGTAGAGTATTTTTCATATGCATATGGTATTAGATTTTAAAATTAACTGTCAACTAAAATTAACTCTATTAACTCCTGAAAATGTTACACAATATGAGAGAAAAGTTACATCATTCACACATTCCGTCTTCATCTTTTTTTAACACAAAAAAGGCGGTTCCTAAAGGTCCGCCTCTTTTGTAATATTTATTCATTTGTAATATTTATGGTACTACAACAGTATTCATTTGTAAGGTTACTGCAGTTTGTGCCAACATTCTTCCGTTTATTGACGCGCCGGTTTTCAAATTAATACCAGTCTGGCACAATATATTTCCTTCAAAATGACTCGTCGTTCCTAAGGTAACGGCATCAGATACCTGCCAGAAAATATTTTTTGCCTGTGCACCACCAGCTAAGGTAATTCTCACAGCAGAACTCATTTTAAGAGTTCCGGCAATCTGAAAGATCCAGACATCGGTTGAACTACCCGAAATGGTAATATCCGTTGGAATAACAACTTCACTTGTGAATTTATACAGTCCGGGAGTAAGCGTTTTGCCTCCAATATTTCCAGCACCCAGGTTCAGGAAATCTACTTTTGAGCGTCCTGCTGCGTCAGTGTATGCTGTTTGCATGTCACTTACTGCTGTTGTTAGCCTGCTGGCGTTGGTCACCCTGCATGGAAGTGGACCGGCAGCATCAACTGTGTATATTGTCCCTGTTACTTCTGAGCATTCCAGATCAATAGCTGCACCTGTGATTGGGCTTGTTCCAATATCGCCGGTAACATCAGATTTATAGACATCAGTAATTCCGGTTTTTGACAGAATTACAAAATCGCCTGCAAGTCCAAGATTTACCGCGTTAATTGCTTTCGTATCAGACTCAATTTTAGCTGATTTTTCAACTAAAGCTGAACTGGAAGATAAAACAGCTGAGTTATCTACTGAATAAGCACCGGATACATTGTTGTCCATCGGTTTCTCACATCCGAACATTAAGCCAATCGCTAGAATGGCTAAGACTGGTAATACTTTTTTTAGATTCATCTTAAAGTTTTTTTCATATATTTAATTAACAATACAAAGATGCAGTCTATTAGGCTTGTAATTGTTATATGTTTTGGGCAAATAGTTATATACTTCACAGATTATAGGTCCTTATGTATATTGGATAATTATGTTTTTGATAAGCCATCGTCTGGTAAAGAAGGAAGATTTGTCGCAGAGTTAAAAATCCGACAAGGTCGTAAGCCTTACTGTACAAGGATACGACATCAAAATAAACTCCGATCCAGAAATAGAGTCGCTGTTATGGTAATTAAATTCAGATTGAAAGGCAGTTAAGGACAGCAACCTATCCCAATGAACTATTTCCCTTGATGATCTGAACGGAATATTTGCAGAGAATTTTTTTGTCTGAGAGAGTGTGCATGTACTTTGGCGAATTCAGCACCAAGATAGAGTATGATGGCCGAATAATAAACCCAAACAAGCACCAGAATAATCGATCCGGCAGCTCCATACACCGATGCAATTTAAGAAGTTCCGAGGTAAGCGCCAATGGCAAATTTACCAAACATAAACAGGACGGCAGTGAAGGAGGCAAAGAGAAAATGGTGTAGTAGGATAATGCTGCACTTAATTTAACCGCATTATCGTCAATAAATGCTTTAAAAGTTTCTTTCAGGAAATAAATATTTTTTTTGCCGTGTTTTTAAATCGCATAACATGAATATAAAAATCAGTCTTCTTCATCGAAATATAACGGTTGCCGGTTTCCCGATTTCAAAATCCCGAAAGCCGAAATCAGTTGTCCTAAATGAGTTTATTTTAATCACATTTTGTCCTTTGCCCGGAATTGACGGATAAAATGCAATAGAGAGTTGAAATGTATTTAGAACCAGATTTTCGTTCCGGATTAAAACACCTAAGCCTAATTGTGAATACAATTTACTAGATCTAAAGCCGCTTGCTTCATCGCCCAGCATACCAACAGAATAGGTCAGATAAGGACCAAAATGGAATCCCAGAAAATTAAACGGAGCATACGATTGCGTTTGTACACTCAACAGCATCCTGCTGGTTCCAAACAATGTCGGACTCTTAAATCCATCCAACCCATAGCCATCATTTATCGTTAAGCTATCTGAGTCAAATCGGTTTATGCCAATCATAATCTGCGGTTTGACAAATTGTCTGAATTTCCATTTCCCGATTTCAAACAAACTCGTAAAATAATTTACGCCCGCCGAAATGACTCCCTGTTCAGCATAAGTTGAATTAAAAAAAGATCCATATTCAAAATTAGAACTGAGGTATCCCCACGGATGATACTTACCAAAAGAAATACGTGCGCCTAAATAGAGACGGCTGTTATAACTTTTATCCTGATACCCTCCTGTCAGGCAGAAAACCTTACCCACAGGAACATCTTCTGTAATTCCAAATTTGAAAATGTATTTATCCTGAACATATTTTCGTGTTGAGATACCAATACTTGCCAGATAAAAATTCTCATCGGTAAAAACATGCTGTGTATCAAGTGCTGCAATTGGTCTTTCGAGATAGCGAATCCGAAGAAAACGTAAAGTAGAAATGAAATTGGTTGTTCGATCATATTCTGAGCTGCCTTTATAGATACGTATGGCGCTGCCTGCCCAATAATCCTGAGCATTAAATTTGAATCGTTGTGGCACAAATACTGAATTGCCCGTATAAATGGAATCGTTGCGAAATTGCTGCGATAAATTTACACCTGCCGCCCATTTCGCCAGGGGCGAAAAAAACGGACGGTCAAAGCCTAAACTTTTGGAGAAATTTTTGTGCCCGTCAATCCCGTAATGTATTGTTGTACTGATGTATGTGTTCTTAATGTTTGGAATGGTATAATCTGTCCGAAAAGCATTTGTTCCTTCCTTATAATTTCGGGTATAAACATGTTGAAATTCATGGCCCAGACCTAAAAAGTTTTTATCGGTTAAATTAATAGTAGTTCCTGAAGTGGAAGTTGAACCTTTTGGAATTATGCTCCAGATATCCAATACACGAATAAAAACATCAACGGAGTCGGAGTTTTTTGCGGTAGCTTTAACGAAAAATGAAACATCGCGCACAAAATCCTTGCTACGCACCAAGCGTTCAGATTCCTTAACACGCAATGCATCAAGAGGTTGGTTTTGCCTGATAAGTAAAAGGTTTCGAATGGTTATGTTCTGTGACTTCACATGCAGATTATTCCCGGTTCTTGCTATGAAATTACGCGCTACAGCAGAAGTATCGTCAATAGAAAAGCCAAATGGATCCAGTGTCTCAATCTGAATGTGCCTGATTGTTTTCCCTTCAAAGGTACTGTATGATTTCTGGATTAGTTCCTTCTGTACTTTTCTTATTGGCGTGCCAGGTTTAGTTGCTTTAAAAATCAAATGATACATAAACTTAGTAAACTTGCTTCGTCCGGAATAGGATTCAATATTCTTATACAGATGGGTTGAATCTTTTTTTTCAGGTTCTTGTTGCGCAAACGCAAAATCACTGATCAAGATCGAAATAAAAAAAAGCAAAAAGATATTTTTTGACCAGAGTTGCATTTACCTTTTTTGAAAATTTGAAATTATCATTTGATATTCAGGCAAGAATTATTTCTATTCCTCTTCTGTTTTTTCTTCGGCTGCTTCCTTCTTCTTCTCTGCAACTCTTGCCTTCTTGTTAAAATAACCTCTTAATAGAATATTGTGTTTAGCCGCGTTCATATTTTCATCTAATCCCTTTGAGCTTTTTTTTAGGTTCACGATGGTCTGATCCAGATTTTGTGCAATCGTTGTATCCTGAATTAAGCGGCCAAGAGTTCCGGTTCCGCTATTTATTTTAAGCATAATCTCGGCAAGTTGTTGCGAAATAACTTCGGCATTAACCGCAGTAACCTGCAAACTCGCCATTATGGCATCTGTTTCGACAGGTTCAACAGATGCGAGCTGTTGCCCTTCATCTGCCAAGGGCGCATCCGAACTTCCCTGAGTAATGGACAAAAGTCTGTCGCCAATAAGTCCTTCCGAACCGATCACTACTTCACAATCCGATTTAATAAACTGATGGACATTTTTCCGGATTAACATATCTACCTGTACCGTTGAGTCGTTGATGATCCTGATATTGTCTACTGTACCAACATTTATTCCGGAGAAACGTATATTATTTCCAACCTGCAATCCACTTACATTATAAAACTGTGCCTTGAGTTTAAAAACAGGATTAAATAAATTTTGCTGCTTCCCGATGATGAATATGGCAAGTACAAAAAGTGCCAGGCCTCCAATAACAAAAAGCCCTAACCGTACTTTAAATTGTGGTGTATGCGTATCCATGATATTGAGTATGAATGTTATTTAAAGAATGATTTGATTACATCATCAGTCGATTTTTCAAACTGATCCAGTTTCCCTTCCTGATAAACTGCACCGTCCTGCAACATCAATATCCGGTCGGCTGTATGGCGGGCACATTCGATATCGTGAGTAATTATGATGGAGGAAGTTTTATATCTTTTCCTGACAGCATTGATGAGTACACTTATTTCATCCGATGTCACCGGATCGAGTCCGGTTGTGGGTTCGTCATACAGCATGATCCGTGGATCCACAACAATAGTGCGCGCCAAACTAATTCGTTTACGCATACCGCCTGAAAGTTGTGAGGGCATTTTATTCAATGCATCAGCCAAGCCAACATTTTCCAATGCCTCAGAAATCTTTTCAGTAATTTCTTTTTCAGTAAGGTTCTTTCTTATTCTTCGCAACGGGAATTCCAGATTTTGTTTTACGGTCATGGAATCGTACAAAGCCCCACTTTGAAAAAGGAATCCGATTTTTTTTCTCAACTCACTTAATTCATCACTTTTTAATGCGTTCATATTTTCGCCAAGCACATGAATTGCTCCGGAATCAGGAATTAATAAACGGACAATACATTTAATCAAAACTGATTTGCCAGAGCCTGACTTACCCAGCACAACCAGATTCTCACCATTAAAAAGCTTCAAAGAAACATCTTTCAGTACTTCCTGATTACCAAATGATTTCTTCAGATTATTTATTTCAATTACCGGTTCTTTGCTTTTTGTTTTAAGCGAAGTCTTTTCTAAAATAGCTGTTTCTACTGTGTTCATGACATAAGCATATCAGTAATTTGTACCGCAACCATATCTACAATAATCACCAAAAGGGATGCCAGCACAACAGCAGAATTTGCAGCAACGCCAACACTTTCGGTTCCACGCCCGGCATTATATCCTTTATAGCATCCCACTAATCCGATCACAGCTCCGAAAAAAAATGATTTAACAACAGCAGGCAAAAAATCAATGAAATCTATGTGACTGAATGCCTGAGAGAAAAACAAAACAAAAGCGACATCACCTCTAATATTTGCGGCAGCCCAGCTTCCAAACATGCCTAGTGCATCAGCATATAAAATCAATATTGGAATCATGATCGTCGCTGCCAAAACTCTCGTGACTACTAAAAATTTCATCGGATTGGTGGAAGATACTTCCATGGCATCAATTTGTTCGGATACTTTCATTGAACCTAATTCGGCTCCCATACCTGAACCAATCTTCCCTGCACAAATCAATGCAGTAATAACCGGCCCCATTTCCCTGATCAGCGATACGGCAACCATACCAGGGAGCATAGATACTGCTCCAAAATCAACAAGTACCGGGCGCGACTGAATCGTCAGCACCAGTCCCATAATGGCTCCGGTAATTGAAACAAGTGGTAATGATTTATATCCGATTTGGAAACACTGACGCAAAAACTCTTTAAATTCAAAGTTGCGCGAAAACATTTCTTTTGTCAGGCGCGATAAGAACAAAAAAACATCCGCAACATCAGTCAGAAAACTGCTTATCAGATCAGTCTTTTCAAGTGTTTTTTCACTGAGTTTCCGCATCGATTGCGCCGTTGCATCCCTTACCTTTGGGATTACTTTAATAACAGGAAATCGTTTTTTCATAAAAACAGATAGAATTTAAAAGGCACCTTTCAGCAATCGTTCGATAAATGATAACTTATCAAATTTGATTCGTAATTAAAGATCGTCGATAATCTTGTGTAATTCTTCTTTCGTTTTACCAAGAGTAATTTGAAGTTTTCCAAACATCTCATCTTTCTTCCCTTCATCAAACATTAGGTCATTATCTGTTAATTCTGCGAATTTCTGTTTGAGTTTACCTTTCTGCTCATTCCAATTTCCGTTTAATTCCTTGGTGTTCATTTTTTTAGTTCTAATGGTGAAAGGATTTTCACCCTACAAAGATGAGGCTATCAGTGCTGGAAATTGTTACATAATTCTGGATTAGAATTACAATATTCACACATTCCGGGGTATTGTTGGATCAGTTGATATCGTTGTGGAGAAAGTCGTTGGTATTGTTTGCCGATATGAAATCAAAACACAAATCGTTCATTCGAAATCAATTATACTATCCACAAGCGAAACGCACTTCTACTTTTCTTTTGCAGAAAAAAAATATCACGATAGTTATTGGGCCGCGACCGCAATCAAATGCAAACAATCAGATTAAAATAATGGTCTTTCAATTGGGTTCGTTTTGACAAGATTTTTGCTTCCTTTTCATCCCCGCCTGCCGTCGGGCAGAGATTGGAAAAGGAAGAGCCAGTCCGGCTTGAGGATAAAACAGATTCAATCCCGGTTCGTCATTTTGCTAAGCCCACAAGAATTTGAACGGATCTGTTATCCCTTCTATAATTACAGGATATTATTACATTCGCTGAGACGCACCACCGTGCGTCTTTACTCTAAATCACGCTTTTATCCGCATGACCTTATTGATGGAAATACCATTCCCCGCAACAATATGAAATGATCCGTTTTGTTTGCCAAAGGAATATGGCGGAAGGAGGGCAAAAAAAAAGCCTTACTTACGTAAGGCTTTAGATAATAAATGTCATTTATAATGGATAAACTATGCTAGTTTAACATTTACGGCATTTAATCCTTTTTTCCCGTCCTGCAGGTCAAAAGTTACTTCGTCGTTTTCTCTAACTTCGTCGTTCAAACCAGATACATGTACAAAATATTCTTTGTCTGATGCATCGTCTTTAATAAATCCAAATCCTTTTGAATCGTTGAAAAATTTTACTGTTCCTTTGTTCATTATTCTAATATTAATTTTGTCCAAAGATATGTATTATAAATTAGATACCACATATCATTTCAACTATTTTATAAAAAAACATACTATTCTTGTTATTTCTTTGAATATATGCGATTTGGATTTTTCGAATTTGAATCTATTCCGGGAAATCAGTTCCGGGAAAATGTTATTTCCGGACAACTCATTTCTCCAAATAGATTCAGGTCGAAATACAGATTAACAGTGTGTTAAGCCATCCGTGAGACGATCCTTATATTTATGTAACTCACCCCAATAGGCCACGGTACGCCTTAAAGTAGTCTGATTTATTAACAGAACCCATTTCAATAAATAGTTGACTCCCTGAATGCTAAAAATCAAATAGGGGAGTAGATTCATATTTTAACTTACCTTTGTCGCATGAAAAAAATAATAATTTATGTATTATTCCTTCTAATACCAGCTGTAAACAATGCCGGTATTACCGAATTTAAATCAGAAAAAGTAGTCAATAATGACCTTTACACTTTTGTACACTTAGCTGATTCGGGCTTATCAAGAGACGTATTTAATCTGGCAATCAAAGGTTTGAACAAACTTGACATCAATGGTAAATTACAGAATCCAAATATTGTAACAATCGCCGACTATTCGCAATCGAGCAACAAAAAACGATTGTATGTTATCGATCTGAAAAACAAAAAACTACTATTCAATACCTATGTAGCTCATGGACGAAACACGGGAGAAGAGTATGCCAGGTCTTTCTCGAACGAAGAAGGTTCTCATAAAAGCAGTCTGGGGTTTTACATTACAGAACATTCTATTGTAGGATCACATACCGGTTTTTCGCTGTTAATCAATGGTGTTGAAAAAGGGTTTAATGACCATGCAGTTGAACGTGCAATTATTATGCATGCAGCTGAATATGCCACAGAAAATTTCATTAAAAAATACGGAAGACTCGGCCGAAGTTATGGTTGTCCGTCGGTTCCTCCTGAAATGAATAAACCAATAATTGATGCCATTCAAGGAGGAACCTGTTTGTTTCTGTATAATCCGAATAAGGATTATATAAGCCAATCAGCTTTACTTAACTAAACCGTAAACATCCGGAATGAAATTAACTTGTTGCCCGACAAGCTTAACGGGCATATATATAATAAACAACGGTATTTTTTTGTCCAGCATTATCGTTTGTGTTTCGGTATTTTGCTTTCCGGTTTTTAATGCAGCTGTATCAATCTTATCCCCAGCCAGCAACTGAGCAAGTTCTACAGGCTTTTCCAGACGGATACAACCGTGGCTCAAAAACCGGTAATCTTTTTCAAATGCCCATTTCGAGTTGGTATCGTGTAAGTAGATGCTGTATGGATTTTGCAGGTTAAACTTTAAAACACCCAGTGAATTGTTTGGACCGGTTGACTCCCGAAAGAAATAAGGAAAGGTTTTTTCAGTATAGTCGGCCCATTCTAAATCATAATCGTCAACCACATTGCCATTTGCATCAACCACCTCAAAGTTATTTTGTTCGAGGTAAGTCTCATCCATTTGTACTTTGGGCAACAACTCTTTGGATGCGATTGAGTTAGGTACATGCCAGTATGGAAAGGTTACAATGTCTGTAATAAAAGAGGCAATAGTAGGAGTCTTGTTTTTCTTCTTACCAGCAACTGAACGCATTTTAAGCACGGGTTTGTCGTTTCGGTAATATTCGACTTCAGCCGCAGGAATATTCGCCACAATGTATTCCGAATGACTATTAAGCGAGAGGTACCTCCGGTAATTTATTGCAAGAAGTATTGTTTTGTATTTCAAGGTATTGTCCTCAGTAAGGGAATCATTCAGAAATTTCTTATAAACCACATAATCAGGATCTTTACAATCGAGCCGGTCAATCATATCTGAAACGGATTCGCTGAGTTTTGAATTCAGTAACTGAGAAGCATAAACGGAATCCCTTGGAGTGCTTACTCCATCATAATCTAACTTAATATTGCCTTCCTGAAGTTCTTTGATGAAGTTTAAGACCAAACCGGTTATCTGTTGATCTTTCGCGTCTATCAATACAGTGTCTGCCTGGTTATTCTCTTCCAAAGCAATTCGTGCCTCCTTGATTTGAATTTGATCTGAAACTAAACCAAAATTAGCTGCCGAATCTATGGCATCAAGCCATTCGTTAGCTCTTTTGATATTATTGTTCGAAGAAAACCAAAATTGGTTGTTATTATTGCTGGCATAAAATTTCTGAGCCAGCGGATTTTCAGTGGTGATTTTCATCGGCCTGGGTTGTTGTGCACAACTAAGGGCAAATAAACAGCCCGAAAGGACAGTAAAGAGAATTATTTTTAAGTTGAAAATACCTGTTTTTTTCCCAGTGTGGTGCATATAAAGAGATTTATTACTTATTTAACATGGTCACAAAGATCAATACTTTCAGGCAGAAAAAAATTACACAATTAGAAGAAAGAGTTACATTATTCACACATCAACACCCACAAGCGTCAAAATGAAACTTGTGGGTGGAGTTAGATTAAGTTACTAAAGCAGACTAATTTGAACCTAAGGAACCAATATTGCCATGGCAAATAATCGTACCTGAAGTTGGCGATTGAAGAATATTGATATAACCAAGGTATTCTAACCAATTCGTATAGGTGATACTAATTCCGCTATCAAGTTTCCGGATATTGGTTAAACTTTTACCGGTAGTTCCATCAACATGATTCAGTGTTTTCCGAATAGTACCCTCATCAACTGAAGTGATTGAACCCAGATTAATTGTTGCAGGATAATCACCATTGTCAATAGTGCCTGAAAGTGAAATAGTCACCAGTGTATTCCCATTTACTCTTTTTTCGAATAATGCAGTTCCGGACACACCATACACTCCAGTTGAACTCAAGGTATAACTTTGACTGGTTGTCGTTTTTTCATTTCCGCCGATATCACCCTGCGCAAGAATCACTTCTGGTTCGCTGTTGCTTTGAAGCACCCGGATACAACCGTCGAACGCGATCAAATCGCGATAAGACATTGTCGTTACCAAAGTGGTACTTCTCCCCGATTCATCAACAGGATTCAGTGTTTGAACAACGACACCATCTTCAACTGCCGAATACATGTACAGGTTCGCAGGATGTATACCGGAAGTGGCATTGATCAGCACAATATCAATAGTCGTGGTGGTATTACTCGTCTCGGTGAAAGTGACTCTTCCGTTTACTCCAAGCACATCTGTAACATTAAGGGAATACGTCGTATTTTGAGTAGGATTATCATCTTTACCACATCCATTTACCAGCAAAATCACCCCGGCCAGCATCGTTAACAGGATAATCCCTTTTCTTATTTTATACATTTTTCAGATTTTATTATTTCTCCGCTTCTGACGGGTCAGTTGTGTCGTTGTTTCCACTGAACAAAGGTAAAAATTTTCGCTTCGGAAAGTGTTACACAAGATTTGTGTTGAAAGATATCTTTAACACCTTACTTTTTAAGTAACCGCAATATAAAAAAAGCGATAACTACAAATACTGCAAGAACAATAAAAATACCGAAGCCCATGCCTGCCTTAAATATTTCAGCAACGGCCTGACATGAGCTTAAGAGTATAGACACAAGCAGTAAGGTAGATACAATGATTAATCCCGAATATTTATCCGCTTTATTTCGCGGATCATTCTGATTCCTTCCCATTTGGGGTATTCCTTAATTTCGTGGAGTATAATATTTCAGGGCTTCCGGCATAAATTCCTGCAACTTTCTCATCCTTGTTGCATCGGAAGGATGTGTACTTAAAAATTCCGGCGGTTTTGCTCCACCCACTTCTGACATTCGTTGCCAAAAAGGAATAGCTTCCTGAGGATCGTAACCAGCCATTGCGGCAAATATTAATCCGAACTGATCAGCTTCCGTTTCCTGCTGCCTGGACCAGGGCAACATAGCGCCAATCTGGCTTCCAATACCATAGGATGTCATAAATAAATCCTTTGTTTGCTGTGGCTTTTGGGCTAAAGCCACCTCCAAAACAGAACCTCCCAATTGCTGAACCAATCCCTGACTCATTCTTTCACTGCCATGTTTTGCAACGGCATGCGCAATCTCATGTCCAATGACAATTGCAAGAGCTGTTTCATTTTGAGTTACAGCCAATAAACCAGTATAAACAACCACTTTTCCACCAGGCATACACCAGGCATTAATTTCCTGGCTGTCGACGGTATTAAATTCCCATTTATACCCATCGAGCACCGATCCCTGACCCTTGTTGTTATAATACGTTGTAATTGCATTTGCAATCCGTCCACCGACACGATCGATCATGGCGGCATCACGATTTCCGGAGCTTAACACCTTGTTCTCCGTTAAAAATGTTTGGTACTGACTAATAGCCATTGTCTGCAATTGTGATTCCGGCACCAAACTAAGCTGGTTACGACCAGTTACCATATTTAACGCACATCCTGCTAAAAGACTGGCGATAAGTACTGAAAATAAGATCTTTTTCATGTGTTTATATTTTTTTTTATTTGCCAGATGGAACTAGCCATTATAATCATCCTCCTGTGTGTGAGGCTTTCTCTCATGGCTCGTTTCATGTGTTTCTTTTTTCAAAAAAAGGTTTTTGCAATTTACGTATCAACCTCTATTTATTAATATTAGGTGCTTAACCTGATGTCTTTCGACAAGAGTACAGACTCACAAAACAACAATCTCATATATGAAAAGTTTTCTTTATGATTGTCTCCTGAATTTTTAATTTATGATTGTCCGTTTATTTAACTTTTATATAACTACTTTTTTAAAACCGATGCAATTCCGTCCGAAAAAAAGTCGAAGCGTTGTTCAGCTGCATACCGCGGACGTTTTTCACTTTCTTATTATCTCTTTCTACAAATATTTCGCACCTCTGGTGCTGAAGACCGCCAGTTATTCTTTTATGGGCTGTATGCTAACATACTGATGGACTCTTCTGTAACTGCTTTTTTAAGGTCGTTTCTGTTTCGTCCGAAAGAAGGTTAATTCCCTGAATGTCATTTTCGCACGGACGGCTTTTCCCATTCTTCTTTTCTCCGGGCTAAAGCCCGGAGCTATTCATAACCCGATGAAAAGAACCTAAATCAAATTATACCCACCTGTTGACTTTTATGAATAGCAACGGCATTTATGCCGTTGAAAAATGAATTGTACAATATTGGTTTTAGCCAAAACTATTGTTTCCCCATCATCTCCCGGTTATTCGTTTAGAAACTGCAGTTTTTATGCTGAGGGACTTTTTAGTTGTCAAATACCAAGGGGTTTGCAATATTTTTATATTCAACAAGCTTTAATAAAACTGAGCCAACAACCCGAATATCCATTTTAACCAGAACGGGGAGACAGTTGTCGTCGTCGGTAAACCATACCGATAAATCGTCCTCATTTTTAAACATGCGCCCCACTTCAACCACCGGACAAACTTTATGGCAATTAATTTTCCCGAATTTGGTTCTGATGGTCTCTTTCCCTCTGTAAATAAAACGAAAAGGAAATATTTCGTCGCTAAAATACATATTTACAAAAAGCACATCACCCTCTTTTACATTCGAAAAATCAACTCGCCTGATGTAATAAAAGGCTGAAGATAAATCGAGAATCAATTCCGGAACCTGATGTACGCCGGAGAGTGTTGAATTAACAGTGTTGCTTTCCCGGTTGTAGGTAACTTCATTGTATTTTCGGTAGTGACCTTCGCTGATGTTGCGTATCTGCCTGTAGGGTAGGTTGTTCGATTTGTCGAACCAACTTTCGTAAATATCTTTTACTCCATAAAGCTTGTCAGCTAATCCGGTAGTTTGCGCAAGTGTTCGGGCATGAAAAATCTTTTTATTATTATAAATCTCATCGTTAAGTGAAAGCGTAGTAATACCGGCTACAATAAATCCATAACGGATTTGATAAGTAAGGTTTTCTCCCGCCTTAAAAGCAGTATTTGGTTTGATGGGTGTAGTCATTATCTCCTGAGCGTGAACATGAAAATTCATGAGCAAAAGTATGACGGTAAAATATAGGCAAACTCTCATAGCGGTATTCCTTTTAAACGTATAAATCCTGACTGGCAAACGAGTACAATTCTTCCATTCGTGTAAGAATAATTAGTTTGAAAAATCCGGTGAACAGTGGCAAAAAGGATACCAATCCTTTTTTTGTTGGCCTATTAATAACGGACTTTCAGCGCAATATTTCCTAACGATTTAAATTCTTCCTGATTTGTAAATATTGCACGACCCTTTTTCGATAGTACTTCCCATGCCATATCGCTTGTAATGTCGTCTATTACTTCAGGCTTGGTAACATCAGTAACTAAATCGAACGAATATTCTCCCGTCATTTTTACCGCCTGGTGGTAATCATCATGAACAATCAGCAAATCGCCCCGGCCTTCAATTGCTGCCTGCAAAATAGCCGACAAATCGGTTAAAACCTTGCCGTGACCATTCGCTTCCTTCATTTCCTGAATGGCCCTCGTTCTGCCTTTTTCCTGAATTGCATTTACAATTTGCCAGGCATCAGATGCAATCGAATGCCTTGTTGTATCATTGTTGATCATACTGAAGTTCCCATAATAAATGGAAGGTTTGTCGGCAACCTGCATCAGGCTGCTCCAATTGTCTTCGGTACAAACCACAACAATATTCATCCCTGTTTTATTTTGAATTTTAACCAGTGCTTTGTCTATCTGATTGAAATAATCACGAATCTTATTATCAGCCTGTTTCGCATCGCTTGATTTATCCTGATCGATCTCTAAATATGTGCTTTCGGCAAAGGGGAATTCCTCATCCTTTATTTCTTTAGCAATACTATCATTAATGGCATGCAACAACCGAACCTCTGACTGAGAAAGGACAAGAATAAGATATTCTTCCAGGCGGTTAAACTCTTTAATTAGTGGTTTAATCACAAAGTTTTCAGCAACAGAAACTACATTTCGCAAAGTTGGCCATGATGATTTTACTATTTCTGTGGTTGAATCAGATATAAAAATATGAATACTTTCCAAATTATAATTCAAGATTTTTTTCTCTTCCAGATTATCAATTTTTTCAAGCAATCCACTTACCGGATATTGCCCAAATTCTTTGGCCACATGCTCATATGCTTCTCTAAAAAGTTTTTTGAGTTCAATAACATCTTGCTGGTTATTTGGGAATTTCTGTGGCGTGTTCATTGAAACAGTAATACACGGATTGCTTCTTTCAGAAGCCAACATTTCTAATTTATCTTTTTGCATCTTGTATTTTTTTTATATTTCCCGCATCTGGCGGAACAGGTGTGCCTGATTTTTTAAGAACAGGATAAAGTTAAATGTTTGCTTCCGGGAAGTATTACATAACTTTAGTGATAAGTTACATTTTTTACATATTCGCTTAGGTATCCTGAAGTATTTTCAGAATTTCAATTGGATAAGTTCACACCCAAAATGCAAACTTCTCCGGAAGAGTAAAGCCACAAGTTATCGTCAGCAAATTCAGGAATAAATAATTCATTCCTGAATCCCTTATTCAGACAAATGCTGATTGTCAGTATCGTACCTGACTTTACTGTTCAGAGACCCATCTCCTGGCTTCTTCCAACTCAACATTTTTAAATATACGCAGCTCACAAGTCAACATATAACCAAAGAATTTCGCAAATGTATTGATCATCTCATGATCAGAAACCAATGCAATCCGATCCCAGGCAGATAAGTGTTTCATTCCCATCTTGGCATCATCCAGCATGGCGCTTAATTCAAATCCTGAAAAATCATTTCCAAGCTGATAGATCATCCTGATTTTTTTGTTTGTTCTCAATTTTTCTTCCACTGCAGGAATTAAAACAGTTTCATAATCTGTTCCTGTTATTTTCCCTTCTGCTGAAACACCCAGAACATTGCCGGGTAAATTATTCATTACTTTTAACATGCTTATTATCTTTTAGATAGGATTAAATTATTAATCCAGAGTTGAACGCTAATTTTACAATTCAGTTGTTGTTCCATGATTTAATTTCACTGAAGGATGAACTATTTCTGTTATTCAGGGATATTAAATAATTTGCAAACGTCTTTGTATGGCATATCTCTCAGTTCCTGCTCACTTTTGTTCTTTAATGAGGCTGATTTTAATGCCGGGTCAGTTCCTGGAATGGCAATGAACCGAAAGCTATTACCAGTTGTCAGCGGTACGATATCCATATCAGAAGTAAACTGAATACTTCCATACTCATGAACTAAAAAACTCCAGTTTGCCCCAACGGCATAAGCCGGCAAAGGTCTTACTGTGGTACCTTCATAGATATCGTCGGCCAGCCAAACGTAAGCCAGAATAACTCCATTCTCAACAACATCCGCGGTTAAATCAGGAGCAATGGCATCAAAATACCAATCACCCGAATTACCTGACCAGTCGGAGGGAGAAAACCATTCGGAATAGTATACAGCAGCATTTTGTCCGTCGAGTCCTGCCGGGCCCTGAGTTCCCTCATTTTGACATCCGGTAAAAATCAGGATGGAAAATGCGAAGAACAAATAAATTGTCGTAATTTTTGCTTTCATGTCTTTTGTTTTAATAATTACTGAATTTAATATTTGTTTCCTCCATATCGTCAGAGATAATATTTGGCTTGTGAAGGCCATTTTTACTCTGATTGAAAGAGGCATACACCTAACAAAATGTGGGCCGGGTTTGTTTCTTTCTTCAAAATCCGGTTTTTCTCTATCTCAAATACAGGAGAAAGTGATTACTCTTTTTTTCTGAAAGCCACCAGCCAGATCAGTAAACCAATCAGTAAGCCAAAACCTAACCCAATCATTATCAGCGACCAATTCGAATTATTCATGGTCATCGACCCGTTTTCCCTTATCATTCCATGACCACTGTCACAGGCCATCAGGACAACCATAAACGCGACAAGACAGAATACGGATGTAAGTTTTCTCAGGCTCATAACATTCTCCTTTATTGATTAGTTTATTGGAATCAACCAAAATTAAATTTCAGTTGAGGATGGGTTTCATTTACGATAGCCAAACAAAAATTAGTCGTGATCATGATGACGCTCTTTGCGGGAATGATGAACATGTCGGTAATGACGTTCCCTGCGCTCAGGACGCAACCGGGTATGACTTTCAATAACAATTCCGGTTCTGTGTGGTCGTGGAGTGCGGACACCTACAGCACAAGAGGACAAGCCGATCATGCATGACAACATAAAGAGGACAAGAAATAAATTTAATACCCTGCCAACTCTTACTTTTTGGGGAATTACTTCATTCATGCATCCATCAGTTTCCTGAATATTTTTTAACGTTCCCATAGTATGAATTTGAGTTAAAACTAAATTTTCATAAAACAAAGATGAGCTTGTTTCTTAAGGAAAGTGTTACATTACTTTTGTGAAGAGTTATAACATTCACGCATTCTGACTTCGTTTCAAACGATTATTGAATTTTGATTCGTCAAAATGGTAAGCATTTCATTTAAATCCCGGAGGATTTTCGAAATACTAAAACAGATCTTATTGAATCACATAACATTATTGTGGGAGAACAAAATGATTCATCCCGATAATAATTTTTTGCACTGAAGCCGGATCTTCCTTTTTCAATCCTTGCACGCGGCAGGCGGGGATGAAAGGGAGTGATCCATTTTATTCCTTATTCTCTGTTTTTATGACATTTAGCTCAGCATTAATTTGAGTTACGTCGTGATTCATGGAAGCTTTAAACATTTCCCACTTCACTTTCATTTCTTCATGGTATTCAACCATTTTTATTCTCAGATCATTGTTGTCGTTTTCTAAACTAGTCACTTTCCGAAGCAATCCTGCATTGGCGTGAGCCAGACTATTGATTTCTTTGATTCTGATTTCATTCCGGTGTATTTTCTTTTCCATTTCATTCTGATATCTGGTCCACTCATCCGGATTTTCAGGCTCCTTCAGGGGCTCTGTTTTCATTGACTCCTGAATTATTTCATCACTGATAAAATTGCTGTCATTGGATAACATTCTTACTTTTTTCACCCGGTCAAAAGCATCATCTGCTTTTTGTTCGTGCGATCCACAGGAAGTTAAAAGTAGTGCTGATAAAAGGCCAGTCAGAATAATTGTGATGAAATTTGTGTTCAAAGTCATATGTTTCATATATGGAATAGTTTGTCTTTATTTATTTATTTATTTATTTATTTATTTATTTTGTATTGCTGTTTCTACATGTAGCTCGTTGTTCCACTGCTCTACAGTAAATATCTGTTTATAAGATTCAGGCTTAATCCCCAAGCTACCTGAATAAGGATGATCAAGCAGAATGATAATAAAAAACAGCATTCCGATGAAAATACCCAAGAGTGTATTCAGCCCGACATGCATACGCCGATGCTCAATATCCAGCAAAATAGCACAAATAATGGTAATGATTGCTCCCAATAAGATCGGAAACCACAACGGAAAAGGAATTTCATTTTCCCGTGAGGTAGAACGAAGTTCCCTGTAAGTCGCCAGTTGATTCAAATGATTAAACATTCCGGCTACCAACTGGATTTGAAACTGATTTTTGGGATTGAGGTGCTCCATTTTATAAAAAACACGGTTAAAAGACTCCGTTGTTTTTCGGCTAGGCTTCATACGGCCCATATTGGGGAATTCTTCATCAATAACGTTGTATACAAAATCAAGGTACACAATCATCAGTTGTTTTGATTCAACAGTATCCGGATAAAACTTAATGTCGCGGTATAAACCCATGGCGGAACTGCCTTCTTTACTCACGTTCCCCCGCGTTTCATTCAGCTGCCCCCAAACCATAAACACGATAAAACTGAGCAGGAATGCATAGAAGCTGGCTAATGATAAAAACAGGAAACCTGTTACTTCATTGTGTGACCGCAGAATTTTAACCTTAATAAATTTGCGAAAAAGATATGTACTTAGCCCTGCTATAATTCCTCCAATAGAAATGATCAGAATAAAAAGCAAGAAAGGCGGTAATTGAATGAAATAATACATGATATCCATCGTGGCCTAAATGTTTTAAGAAATGAATTGGAACTGCTGAATCCAATGCAAAGTTGCACTTCCCGATGCATAAAAGTGTTACACAACTTCTGAAATAAGTTATATCATTCACACATTGAGTCCACTTCGAAGAGCATGTTTAGGCACAAAGGCACGAAAAAAAACCTTAATAAAATCGAATTCTTCTTTTCCATTTATCTTTGATTATCAACAATTTAATATGCTTATTTTTTTGTGCCTTAGAGTCTCTGCGAATGTCATCATATCCTGTAATTATTGAGGAGACACTGGATCAAATTAATTTCTTGTGGGCTTAGCAGAATGACGCGCAGGGATTGAGTCTGTTTTGTCCTCAAGCCGGACTGGCTCTTCCTTTTCCAATCCCTGCACGCGACAGGCAGGGATGACCGTCAAAACGAATCCTCAGCCGGGCGTTTTGACGGCCCTCGCACTCGCTCCGATCAAAGAATGAACCAATTGAAAGACCAGTATTTAAATCTGATTATTTGCATTTTATTGCGGCAGCGGTAAGATAACTATCGGAATATTTATTTATTTTTCTGCAGAAGAAAAAGTAAAAGTGCGTCCCGCTTTAGGATAGTATAATTGATTTCGCGTGACCGATTTCTGTTTTCATTTCATATCGGGAAACAATACCAACGACTTCCCCCACAACAATATCAATAGATCCATAAAGACGGCGTTAAAAAATCTTTTCTGTTTGAGCCGTCAGGCAAGTTTAAACGATTTTAGCCGTAGAACGCTGGTTTTTCAAGTGAAGCGGACTCAGCCTTGACTTTTTTTGAATCCTATTTTGTGTTAAGACAAAATAGGATTTAGGGTTTGGGGCAAAGCTCCATTAGTCTGATCAATTAGGCATACAACCGGATATTCATTGGGTAAAATAAAGAATCAAGTCCTGTTAGTGGGTTAATCTGAGTTCGAAATAAGCAAACCTTAAAAAAGAAATATAGGTCTTATGAAAATTTCCTCTTTCAGTTGTAATTCCATATCCAGTGCATCAAATCATGAGAGGCGAAAAATAGTTATTGAATGGAAATAAGCATAATTTTTTTTGAAAAAAATCACATCATTCACACATTGGACTACTGTTTTAACGAAGCCTGGCTTGCTACGGCCTCCTGCATCGCCTGCTCAATTTAGACAGCATCGCCGAGGCAATAATGGCAGATGGGATGAAGATTTTCCTCCAGTTCATAGACAAGCGGAATTCCGGCATAGCCTCATATTTACACCAATTGTTATTTACTTCGTTTTTCTGGTTATTGATCAGGAAAAGGAATGCCGCATTCTCGTTTTAAAGCTTCTTCTCTCTTTCAAATGCAGCCACTTTTTCAAGACGACGGATGAACCGTTCATCCGGATTAAAATCAGCTTTCAGGAATATCTGAACCAATTCCAAGGCCAGGGCAGAACCAGTGATCCGACCTCCCAGACACATGACATTCATGTCATCATCCTCCACTCCCTGATGAGCGGAGAAAGGATCAGTGATTAATGCAGCCCGCACTCCGGCTATTTTATTGGCAGCCACACAAGCACCTACTCCACTGCCGCAAATGGCCAGACCCCGTGTGATCTCTCCTTTGGAAACAGCTCTGGCCAATGGCCCTACATAATCAGGATAATCATCACCTGCAACCAACTCCATGGCTCCGAAATCAGTCACCCGGTAACCGGCAACCGTGAGGGCCAGGGTTAACTGAATCTTCAACTCAAATCCACCATGGTCCGCAGCTATACCAATGTGCATCATTTCTTTATCGTGCACCTGATTTTCTTCTCCAATATTCGGTTTTGATTCCATTTTTATATACGTATTTTCAGCGTTAGAATAAGTAGTGGTCAGTTCATAAAGGCCGAACTATCGCACAGAACGAAAGGGTGAACAATTTGATCAATATTTCCTCTTCGGTGTTAAAATACCCGTTATCACATGATTCCGGCATGAAAGTCCGGGGTGTCATCGTTTCGGCCCGATGGAACCTTTGTAGCTCAGGGGACTTTATTGGTAGACATTACTCTGTCACTGATTCCGTGTGCGCAATTCGTATAATTTCCTGAGCGATATTTTCAGGCGCAAGAACAAAATCTATACTTCCGCTTGCTATCGCGCTTTCGGGCATATCCGGTTGTGTGGCTGTCTCGGGCTTCTGTGCAATGGTTATGCCACCCGCTTCTTTTATATTGTGCAGTGCAGCTGCCCCATCGCCATCATAGCCGGAAACAATTACAGCGATCAGCTTGCCGTCCCAGTTCTCTGCTATTGAACGCATAAAAACCGTAATCACGTCAGGCCATCCCCGAGGCTTTGAGATTGGTTTTAATCGGAACTCTCCATTTAAAACGTGCAAATCCCGCTTTTCAGGGATGATGAACACATGGTTGGGCATGATGTCTAATTTTTCCGTGATCAATTCAACCGGCATCTTTGTGTAGCGCGGAAGAATTTCGTGAAGCAAGGTGGCTACCGTTCTCAGGTGATTAACAATGACGATAGCAACTCCCATATCAGCCGGCAGATTCTTAAGTAGCCGTATATAGGCGTCAAGGCCACCAGCCGAACCGCCCACGCAAACTACAGGAAAGTCCTTTGCAATACTGTTATTTTTCATTTGTGATCGCTCCATTTCCAGTTCAATATTTCAGGCATATCCAAACCGTGCAGGTCGATGTACTTTTTGTGCCTGATCAGCTTGTCTCTCATCAACCGCTTCAGTTTAGTTCCATCGGCGCCTAACTGTGGCAGCCGTTTGATCACGTCCTGCACCAGGTGAAACCGGTCCAGATCGTTTAAAACGGTCATATCGAAGTAGGTGGTGATGGTGCCTTCTTCCTTATAGCCATGAACATGCATGTTTTCGTGGTTGGAACGGCGGTAAGTCAACCGGTGAACCAGAGAGGGATAACCGTGGAACGCGAATACGACAGGTTTGTCTTTCGTAAATAAAGCATCGAAATCAGGATCACTCAATCCGTGAGGATGTTCGGTATCCGGTTGCAGTTTCATCAGATCGACCACATTGATTACCCGGATTTTCAGTTCAGGTAAATGTTCCCGAAGGATTGAAACAGCGGCAAGGGTTTCGAGTGTCGGCACATCGCCACAGCAGGCCATCACCACATCCGGCTCAGCGCCCTGATCGTTGCCGGCCCATTGCCATACACCGATTCCCTGCGTGCAATGCGCTACGGCTTCTTCCATTGTTAACCACTGGGGCGCCTGGTATTTGCCCGCGATGACGACATTGACGTAATTACGGCTCCTCAGGCAATGATCCCAGACTGAAAGCAGACAGTTGGCATCGGGTGGGAGATAGACCCGAACAACAGATGCCTTTTTGTTGACCACATGATCAATGAATCCCGGATCCTGATGGGTAAAACCGTTATGAGCCTGCTGCCAGACATGCGAAGCCAGTAAATAATTTAAGGATGCAATGTCTCTCCGCCACGACAATGCTGAACAAATCTTCAGCCACTTGGCATGTTGATTAAACATCGAATCGATGATGTGAATAAACGCTTCATAGCAATTAAACAATCCATGTCTTCCGGTGAGCAGATACCCCTCGAGCCATCCTTCACATTGATGTTCGCTCAATACTTCCATCACCCGACCTTCGGTAGCCAGAAATTCATCGTTCTTTTTCTTTTCGGCTTCCCACTGTCGGTTGGTTACTTCAAATACGGCGTTCAGACGGTTGGATAGTGTTTCGTCGGGCCCAAATATCCTGAAATTCCGTTGCTCTTTATTCAATGAAATGACTTCGCGAAGGAACTCTCCAAGCTCGTGTGTATCGGCAGCATGAACGGATCCCGGTGACGGAACATCCACCGCAAACTCGCGAAAGTCAGGCATATTGAGGTCCTGAAGCAGCATGCCGCCATTCGCATGCAGATTGGCTCCCATTCGTCGGTTGCTCTCAGGTGCCAGCTCAGCCAGTTCAGGTGTAAGACGACCGTTCTCATCAAAAAGTTCTTCCGGCTTATAGCTTTTCATCCATTTTTCGAGAAGCATCAGATGTTCGGGATGCCCGGAATCCACCAGCAAAGGAATCTGATGGGAGCGAAAGTTACCCTCTATTTTTTGTCCATCGACCACTTTCGGTCCTGTCCAGCCTTTGGGTGAGTTGAGCACAATCATTGGCCATCGAGGGCGGGAGCTGTCGTTTTTAGCCCTTGCGTGCTTTTGTATGTTCCGGATTTCAAGAATGACCTTTTCCATAACAGAAGCCATAAGCCGGTGCATCTTTTTCGGGTCATCTCCTTCTACAAAATAAGGTTCCCACCCGTAACCATGAAACAGCTGTTTCAATTCCTTGTGAGTGATGCGGGCCAGCACGGCCGGATTGGCTATTTTGTACCCATTGAGGTGAAGAATGGGCAGCACGGCACCATCGGTAACCGGATTTAAAAATTTATTGGAGTGCCAGGCAGTTGCCAACGGACCGGTTTCCGCTTCACCGTCACCAACAACGCAGGCAACAACCAGCTCCGGATTATCGAACACCGCTCCAAAAGCATGGCTTAGCGAATAGCCCAACTCTCCACCTTCGTGAATCGATCCCGGACATTCCGGAGAAACGTGGCTGGGAATCCCTCCGGGGAAAGAGAACTGGGTAAATAATTTTTTAAGTCCATCGACATCTTGTGTGATGGCCGGATACACTTCGCTGTAGGTGCCTTCGAGATAGGTGTTGCCCACCAGTGCCGGACCACCGTGACCGGGACCGGAAATATAGATCATATCCAGATCGTACTTTTTGATGATCCGGTTCAAATGCACATAAATAAAATTCTGCCCAGGGGTGGTACCCCAATGACCCAGCAGCATTGACTTCACATCGGTCAGCTTCAGCGGCTCCCGAAGCAGAGGATTGTTGCGGAGATAGAGTTGCCCGACGGAAAGATAGTTGGCAGCACGCCAATACGCGTTCATCTTACTCAGAAGTTTTTTAGAAGCGGGTTTTCCCTTTTGATCTTCCTTCTTGGTTTTGTCAGCCATTTTGGGGTTTGATCCTTTTTTTGTTTTCATCTGAATATCTTTTTTTTTATGAACGAATAAAACAGTTCTTTTTTAAAATTCAGGCCGGGTTTCCACTTCTTCCGGATTCAGGCCGAACATCTTTGTTGCCAGTTGCGGCGACTATTATTTTGTTCCGAAGCGACTTTGAGTGACCAGACGCGAATTATACCGATGACTTTTGGGACAAAGCTTCCATCAGCTTATCAAACGGATCGTTAAATTTCCTCACACCTTCATCTTCCAGCTGCTGAGTCACCTGATCGATGTCGATCCCGAGTGCCGGCAAGTGCTCCAGCACCCATTCGGCCTCTTTGAGATCCTGATCAAGCATGGATTCCGGCTTGCCATGATCACGGAAAGCATCGAGAGTCTGAGTCGGAACAGTATTTACGGTATCCGGACCGATTAGCGGTTCAATATATTTCATATCGCTGTACATTGGATTCTTGTTACTTGTACTCGCCCAGAGCAACCGCTGTACCGAAGCTCCCTGATCAGCCAGTTTCTGAAACCGGGGAGTGTCGAAGATTTCCTTATAAATCTGATAAGCTGCCTTCGCACTTGATACGGCCACTTTCCCCTGAATCTTCCTGGCAGTTGCAGTTTCCTTACTGACCGTATCAATAAATTTCTCAACCATTGGATCAACCATAGAATCGATACGGCTTAAAAAGAAGCTGGCCACCGAAGCTATGTTTTTCAAGGATTTGCCCAGGGCTGCACGCTCTTCGAGACCCGCGACATAAGCTTTCGCAACCTGCCGGTAACGAGGTAATCCAAAGATCAGGGTCACATTCACATTGATCCCGTCGCTAATAAGTTGCCGGATGGCAGGAAGACCCTCGGCGGTTGCCGGCACTTTGATGAAAACATTGGGCCTGTCTAGTGCTTTCCACAGGCGGCGGGCCTCATCAATGGTACCCTGAGTGTCATAGGCCAGATGAGGGTTAACCTCCAGGCTGACATATCCATCTTTAGCATCAGTCTTTTGATACACCGACTTGAATTCGTCGGCAGCGTTCTGTACATCGCCCTGGCTGAGCGTTTCGTAAATGGCAGAAATGTCTTTCCCCTGAAGAGCAATTTTGCGAATATCTTCGTCGTAAAGGTGACTCTCAGCGATAGCCTTCTGGAAGATAGACGGATTCGAGGTCATTCCCCGTAAATCATCATCTTTGATTAAACGCCGAAGCTCTCCGCTGGTGATTAAATCGCGGCGGATGTAGTCGAGCCAGATTGACTGACCAAACATTTCCATTTTTTTTAAAGGATTGTTCTTCATATGATTATTATTTCAAATTGATATTCTGATTCATGTGTTTATATTTTCAATCAAAGGTTTCTTTTGTTTTTGTTACGAGTTTCGGGTTTCGATATCGCGTAACTCGCAACCCGAAACGCTCATATAATTATCCTCTTGTGTGTCAAAATTTTGGTCTTGTCATGGATGTTTCATGATAGCATTTGTATTTCAATCCTGATTACAAAGGATATCCTGCATGAAGGTGGGTATGGAATAGCCATCCGCCAGTCGACGGATCATTTGCGGTTAATACGAATCTCTACTCTTATGGTTATTTCAGAATTGCCTTCTTTATTTTATTCAGCAATAGTTTATCTTGCTGAATACGATATAAATAAAACAGGAACTTACCTAGATTGTTTGATTTAAATTTTCTTAAAATTACATTTTATAGAACTAAATACATTACACAATCCCAGATAAGATTTACATTATTCACGCATTAATTTCAGAACCTGACTTCCGGTTTAAAGCTCAGTTTAATCAACGAAGGAATTGAAACGCCAGGAAATAAGGGGGATTTAATTGGCGATTTACAGATTCCGGAAGGAATAAAATTAAATGGATATCCGTTCATTACCTGAAATGGGGCGATTCGTTTTTCGAGTAAGGCTAACGTAGTCTTGTCTTTTTTTTGATTACTTAAACACTTTGATTACCTGTGATACTTTTTAGTACGAATTTTCAATTTGGTTAATTTCTCTTTGTCCAATTTTCATAAGTCATTTCAAATTTGATTTCTCTATTTCCGTGAGTACCGATTTCTGTCCATCCAGCTTTTCTATAAAAAATTTCAGCTTTCGTTCTTGGTGAAGTTCCTAACCATACATTGGTTTTTGTTTGCTCAAAATACCAGTCAAGCATTATATCGTGAAGTTTTCTTCCAATTCCTTGCTTTTCAAATTCTGGTCTTAAAAATAAAGCTCAAATGTTGTTGTCTTTTAAATCTACGATCGAAAAGCCAATAATTTCATTGTCTATTTCGCAAACCCACCCTTTTCCCCGTTGGGTTATAAAATCCGCACAATCTTCATCTGTTACTAAATTCGGGTTTGACAGCGTATTTTCCATCACTGAATTTGCTTTATGTCGGCAATTTCTGCTTGTCTTATAATCATTTTTCAAAATTCGATTTAGATGTTTTTTTTCGGTATCGCAGGTAACGTTTTCGTAGCTCCGAGCAGGGCGAGATTTAACCGAAGAACTTCCTACGAAGATTTGCATGTCAATTTACTAATTTCCTGTCAACAAAGCACCGAAACCCGCCTTGTGGGTATTTTGCTGTTATAACCTGTTTTCATAGAAATGCTCTTTTTGATTCTGGCAAACTTTTGACTCTACCGTCTTTCTCAAAAGTGCTAACAACCTCAAAAAACAATTTTCTTAATTCTTTTGCATCCTTAGTCTCAGATTCTGTATTTTCTTCCCAATTTATCTTAGAATCAACTCCATTTAATGTAAACTCAAACACATAAGGAGCAGTCGGTAATATTGTCACTGTCGATGTCGGAGCGTAATTCTCGGGATATTTATAAATGTCAATATTTTTTAGAATCTTATAAATTCTTTGTCTCTCATTTAACGGCAATTGGTAGGAAATTGTCGTGTCTAGTTCCCAATCTATAGCCTTAGTCAGTTTGTTGTTATAGGTGTCAAGTACATATGAACTATGTCCGACGTCTAAAACGAAATTGAAATCATTGGGCATTGTGTCAGGATAACTCGTACTTTTCTGCACACAACCCAAAAGTATAGTCAGTCCAATTATTAATACTCCAATTGATTTCGGTATGTCATTTCTCCTCCCAAACTTAAGTTGCTGTCTCATTTTTAAATGGCTTATAACGTAGGAAGCTATACGCAGGGGCGGATTACGGGCGATTTCCTGTCAAGCCGAAAAGCAGCCTGAGTGGAAAGAAGCACATCGAAAACCATTGCTGCCGAGCTTGCGGGTAGCTGCTATGGAAAGTTTATTTTTGAAAATATCTTATGTCCGGAATTGAAAAATCACCATAAACATCATATGTGGTTTTTTCACCACAGCATTCTTGCCATTTAGTGTGGAAAATTCCGTTAATGCGATTAGCTCCAATATATGTTATTTTGAAAAAGTTAGTATTTGAACTTACTCCCAAGTACAAGTAGTAATGATAATTTTCAACCGAGTCACTAACAGGTTTCTTATAAATGATGTTGGCACCAGCAACATTTCTCCATGGATCTGCAAAGAAATAATCCGCATAACATAAATTAAATGTTGTGTCGGACTTTGTATTAAAATAAAAAGATATTTCCAAGCTTTCCTTAGTCTTTTGATCACTGAAATTCACACCCTGAATTGACATGCCAAGACCTGCATCTGAAGGGGTAGGCCATACTGACATGTTTTGATTCTCTTGTGAAAAAGTCAATTCCTGAATTATCGAAGTTCCTGAGTTTTTGAAATTGACATGAATATAATTACTTCTTTCACAAGGTACTTCTGTGTCAGGTAAGATCAAACTTTTTATGTACGGCTCTAAAGCAATATTCTCTGAAATAATTATCTCATCCGTAACCTTGTTACAACCAAAGACAAGGAAAATTAACGGTAGAATAAACATATTTCTTTTCATAACGGCTAATTTAAGTGTTGTTATATTTGTCATTCAGCTTTGAAATTCATTAAGAGTGTTGTTAGTCAAATTTGCCATAACTAATATCTATCACCAAATATATAATACTTTTCTGAATTTCTATTTCTATTAAGCATATTTGTTTAAGCAGGATTTCAGTTCCTTTACTTAGATTGGGACGATACATTTTTAGTCTACCGGACATGTCTTTTTTTGATTCCTTTTTGCTGTTAGGACAAAAAAAATTGGGGCACAGGAGCAAATCATTTAGGTATAGAAACCGATATTCATTAAAAATAAACCTTAATTATTTCCAGAGAATCAAAAACATTACCCACAGTATGCGTTACCGAGCCCAAATAATTTTAACTTAGTAGAAATCATCTTTAAATTCAAACGAAATGAAACACCAATCACATAAGTCCAACGAGACTTTCGAGAACTCCACATTCACGATTTCAGAAATACGAAACTTTGGGAAAGACTTTTCGCCCAACTATAAACTTCCACGCCGGACACTTGGGAAAACCGGTGAAGAACTTTCTGTCATTGGATTTGGTGGAATTATGCTGAACGACAACCCTCAGGATTTTGCGAACGAAATAGTGGCCAAAGCGTACGAGCTGGGAGTTAACTATTTCGATGTGGCGCCCAGATACGGGAATGCCCAGGAAAAACTGGGACCGGCATTAAAACCTTATCGTAAAAACTGTTTTTTGGCTTGCAAAACTCACGAACGAAGTGCGGTGGGAGCTCAAAAGGATTTGGAAGATTCGCTGAAGAAATTGCAAACCGACCATATCGATTTGTACCAAATGCACGAGTTGTGGTCTGTGGCCGAAGTGGAAGAGGCGTTTGCCCCCAACGGTGCGATGGAAACGATTGTTAAAGCCCGTAAAGAGGGGAAAATAAAACACATCGGATTTTCAGCACACTCGGTTGATGCGGCTTTACTGGCGATGAAAAATTTCGATTTCGACTCCATTTTATTCCCCGTCAATTTTGCCTGTTGGAATGCAGGGAATTTTGGGCCGCAGGTTTTCGCCGAAGCAGAAAAAAGGGGAATGGGAATTTTGGCCTTAAAAGCAATGGCCTTAACGACCTTGAACGAGGATGAAAAACTCGTATTCAAAAATGTGTGGTACCGTCCCATCGAAGATGAAGAACTGATGAAAATGGCCCTCAAATACACCTTGTCGAAAAACGTTACCGCAGCAATCCCTCCCGGTCAGTTCACTCTATTTTTAAAAGCACTCGAGTTTATGAATCATTACGAAGCCATTTCAGAAAAAGAAATTCAGGAGTTGATGGTATTGGCCAAAGAGACCAAACCTGTTTTTATGCACGCCTGATTGGATAATCCGGAGACGCGGACATTCTCCGGTTGGCATCCTGATCAGGAAACGACCGGCATCCTTTCTTCGGAAATCAAGGCTTCGGTACCGGTCTGATGAGTATTCCCGGGTGATGAGTGCCTGAGGTCGATATTTTTTCAGGCTGTTCCCAGCGGAACAAACCGTACGACTGACACGACCAATGAGAACATCAGTACACTTAGCTGCTTTTTCGCTAAGCTAAGGCAGCGCAGTTCCGACACATTTCTGCGGGTGAAAGTCAAAATTTAATACCTGTTATATTTAAATTTAACAGGTATTAAAAAAATCAAACGATAACTGTTAAAAACCAAAAACCTAACTGGATATGAGTCTCAAATACACAATCATCAGGCAGGCGGAACCGGGAGTTAAAGGAGGAGGAAACTATAAGTATTATGCACGTGCCTGTGAACGCAGCAGGGCTACAATCGACGATCTGGCCGGGATCCTTCAGCATCGCACCACCCTTTCGCGTGCCGACGTGATGGGTGTAATTGTCGGATTAAGTGATTAAATTCCTGAACTGCTCGCCGGAAACCAAACCGTTAAACTGGGTGAGCTGGGCACTTTCAGCCTGCACCTGACGAGTGAGGGAACTTCCACTCCGGAAGAAACCAGTTACCGGAAAATCAAAGATCTGAAAATTCAGTTCCGGCCCGGAGTGCGCTTCAAAAAAGCGATTGGCCGCGCGAACTTCGTCAAATCGAAACAAAGCTAGTATTGTGTTAATTTAAAATTGACGGATAAAGCCTTTTAAGTTTGATCCGTGCCTTATCGTTGGTAAACTGCCAATTAATTTTGGCCGTTTTATTATTTCTGTGATTTTCCCATGCTTCTACTTCTGATTTAATTTCCTCTATTGTTGCAATATGTCGATTTAGACATTGACCATTGAGTACGTGTAATTCTATTTCTGCCATGTTTAACCAGCTGCCATGTTTGGGCGTAAAAATAAATTCAAATCTATCCCAGAGCCGCTTTGCTTCTTCCGGGACAAATGTTTCATAAAAAGCGGAAGCATCATGTGTTTTGAAATTATCCATGACCAATCTTATCTTTTTTGCCGTTGGGTGCATTTCATCTGCTATTCTCTTCATAAATTTGGCCCAGTCTTTTTTTGTTTTGTGTTCCGTAATCTCAACCAGTCTTTTACCCTTTAACGGTTCATTTGCCATAAAAACATTAACCATTCCGTGTCTTACATATTCATAATCCAGTCGGGCTGCCTGTCCTGGCATCATTGGAGTTGATGCAACTTCTTCGATCAACTGCTTGGGCGATTCATCCATGCAAACTACCGGATATGCTTCATCATAGGGCAACTTGTAAATATCCAACACATGTTCCATATTGGCTACAAATTCACTGCTTTGTTCCGGCGGAATAACCCAGCCTTTTACTTTCCAAGGCTTAAGTTCGTTTTTTAAAAAACCTCTCTCACTGTCACATGTGAGATAGAGTCAATATAATTCAATTCTACCATTTTATCGGCCAAGAGTCTGAGTGACCATTTGGCAAATCCGTCTGGTGGTTCGCTGCAGCAGAGTGTAACCAATTTTGCTTCAATATCACCATCGACCTTTTTGATGTAATTTTGTATTGAGGGACGCCTCTCCAATACGCTTTCAAACCCTTCTTCAATAAACTTTTTCTTTACCCGGTCTATCGTTCTTTCACCTACTTTGAGAATCTTGCAGATTTCTGCATTAGTGATCTCTGTATTTACTGAAAATTCGCCTTTATCACAATTCAATAAAATATATGATGCACGAAAGACTTGTGAAGTATGGCTCCCTTTGTTGATCACTTTATTGAGCTCTTCAACTTCAATCTGGCTAAGTTTAATTGTGTATAGTACCATGTTTTTTTGTAAAGCTACACAAATAAACCGTCATATCACAATTAACTTAACACTAGCATCAAAATTGAAATGTCCTTAAGATTCTCTTTTACCGGTAAAAGAGAATCTTAAGGACATTTTTCAAAAAATAGTTAACGGATTTCCCCGCTATCTTTTCCCTCCTTTTTACTAATCACCAAATGAAACACCCATCTTCCGTCCTTTTAGAACCAGTCCGTGATCGTGATCAACGAGCCTTAGTTTCCCTCCAACTTCCTCAAGCGGAACTGTGGTTAATTCATTTTTGATTAAGGCAACCATGGTACCGAAATTTTCTTCCGCAATACACTGCGCAGCAAAAGCGCCGTAACGTGTTGCCAAAATGCGGTCCATTGGCGAAGGACTTCCGCCACGTTGAGTATAACCCAAAACGGTTTCTCTAGCTTCAACATCAAGCTTCGACTGGATCGATTCGGACAAATACCTGGCAGCAGACATGTTTTTAGGGTGATCAATTCCTTCGGCGACCACTACAATTGTATAAGGTTTATGGTTTTTATAACGATCCTTGATTTTTGAAATCACGGTTTTCATCGAAAATTTAATTTCAGGAATCAGGATGATATCACCACCTCCAGCCATTCCGGCATAAAGTGCAATCCATCCGGCATTGTGGCCCATCACCTCAACGATCATAACCCGTCCATGCGAATTGGCTGTGCTGTGCAAACGGTCAACGGCCTCCGTAGCAATATTTACGGCTGAATCGAACCCAAACGTCAGGTCAGTTCCCCACACATCATTATCAATGGTTTTAGGGATTCCAATCACATTCAATCCTATTTTCGAAAGTAAATGAGCAGTCTTCATCGTTCCGTTGCCACCTATACAAACCAAACAATCCAATCCGAGAGCATGATAATTTTTTTTGATCAATTCAGGCTTATCATTGTCCTCTTCGGTTACAATTTTAAAGGGTTTTTCGCGCGAAGTACCAATAATAGTTCCACCAAGCGTTAAAATACCCGACAAATTCTTCTCCCTGAGCTCTACATATTCATTATGAATCAAGCCGGTATAGCCTGATGAAAATCCGATCACTTCCATCCCATATTCAACAATTGCTGTCTTCCCTACTCCTCTGATCGCTGCATTTAATCCCGGGCAATCGCCCCCTGCAGTTAAAATACCTATCCTTTTCCCTTTTTTTTGACTCATAAAAAAATTTTTAGCCTGGTTAATATTTTATTCATGAAAACCCACCGGGGTTACGAAATCTAGTTCATTGCTACCGTATAAAATTAGCACACTATACTTAAGTGATATAGAAAAGAATGCGCCACAAAGTTACTCTTTATCTGGAATTCAGATATGCTAAAGTAATTTTTTTGCGGTTCAAAAATATTGATTTTAATATAACAATAATCAGATAAAGAATCTAAACTTCAGCAATTCACCGAGATATTTAATCCAAATGATTTGTTTGCGTAAAACAATATCCAGACATTGAGAATACAATTCTGACATCCGTTTTTTAGGATATTCAATCAGCCAGCTTACTTATGCTGAAGTATTTTTTTAACTTTGTCAACTGCAACTGTAAACCACATAAATTTTCAATAAACTAAAATCATTTAAATCATGAAAAAGATCAATTCACTTTTATTAGCAGTTACTGTTGTTTTTGCAGTATCATGCCAGAGTGGGCAGAAAAAAGCTGGTGAAAAATCTGCCAAAGATTCAACAGCTGTCGCTGCTCCCGAACTCAACAAATTATCAGCAGACGAAGCTAGTACTGGCTGGCAGCTTCTGTTTGACGGAACCACTTCAAACGGATGGAGAGGTTATAACAAAACGGAATTCCCTACCGGATGGGAAATTGTTGATGGCACCATGCATTGCATTGGTTCCGGAACCGGAGAAGCCGGAGCTGAAAACGGTGGCGATATTCTTTACGACAAAAAATTTAAAGACTTCGATTTGAAAGTCGAATGGAAGATTGCCAAAGGCAGTAATTCAGGTATTTTCTATCTGGGACAGGAAGTCGCCGGATGGCCAATCTACAAAACGGCTCCTGAATATCAGGTTTTGGACAATATCAATCACATCGATGCTAATTTGGGCAAAGACGGAAATCGTCAGGCTGGCTCATTGTACGACCTGATTCCCGCCAAACCACAAAATGCCAAACCAATTGGCGAATGGAACTCGGCTGAAATCATTGTTTATCAGGGAACCGTTGTTCACAAACAAAATGGCGTGACTGTTCTCGAATATCATTTATGGACTGACGACTGGAAAAAACTGGTTAAAGAAAGTAAATTTCCTGAACTGAATCCCGACTGGGCTGATGTCGCCAAAGAAGGATACATTGCCTTTCAGGATCATGGCGGCGATGTTTGGTATCGTAATGTAAAAATCAAAGAATTGGAATAAACGAGCACTTCAATATAAAAAAAAAGCCTCCTGAAAAGGGGGCTTTTTTTTTGTTGCGGCAATTTTCAGTATAAGTGCTTATTTTTCAAATAGATGTTTTGTTTGGCAAAAAAGATACAATTCCCCTTTATGGTCGGATTTTTTCGGCTGCCTGTATTTTCATTCGTGGTTCTTCAGCTTGTTGTTTAACCACATCAACACATGGTTCTTTCTGTATTTCTATTGTGTTCTATGTGCCTATGTGGTTTCCCTTTTTTCTTTGACTGATCCTTTGCTTTTTAGGTTCTGGCTCGTCCGGCTTAGGTATGCAGGGCGGGATCTTCAGCTTGCTATTCCTTTGGCTGGTAACCTGACTGATTCAGAATAGACTGAAAATCGCTGTTGCTCATCAAATCAGCCAGCGGGACCTCCTTATTCCGATCCATGTACGAACGAACAATCTGCCAACCGATCCACGCACCAGTCCGGGCCGGCGATTGATCAGAAAATGCTGAAGTGTAGGGACCGTCATCCATAAACCGTTTGATACTCATCCGGTCAGTTGTAAATAGCTGTTTATGCTCAGCCAGAGAGGTCCACATCGAAGCTTCATTTTTCCGGCAGAAATCAAGTTGCTTTTTGGTAAAGCCGATCTTTAGCGAATCATGAAGTTCCGGCATCATGGCATCCAGAAAATACATCATCTTTCCTTCCTGGATCATCTGGCTGAGTAAATTGCTGGCATTATCGGCTTTGGGCCATTCAGTTACTGCCCATGCATACATCATGTCGGGAACTATTTTTGCAGGATGCATGTTTCTGCGCTTGTATATAGGCAAACCCAACTGCACATAAGAAGGACTGTCTGCTCCCATGTATTTATCAAGGCTCACCCCAATCAGTTTTTCAGCAGTTACAACTGACTGGTTAAATCCTGAAATACAGGTATAGATTACCGGAATATCTTTTTTCGGGAAATAATAGTTGTAATGTTTGAATGCAGTTTCCAATTTATTTCGAAGCTGAAGTGTATCTATATTTTCAGCAACATTAAGCTCTAGTTTCCGGATTAGTGTATCCGAAACAAAAGAATAAAGCATTTCCGGGAAATTATCCTGCCCGGCACCACCGATACTAATCATCCGGTAGCAGAAAATATCGAAAAATTCACCGTATGTTTTTTGTAAAACAGGAATAGCTACCGGCATCTGATCTTGTTTAAGTTTCAACAAGTCAACATCAAAATGTTTGATTTTCAAATCAATCAAAACATTTGATACGTTTACATTCAAAGGATTACGGGTACACGAAGCCAACAACAATATTAAACCCAAAAGGAAGACTATTTTTCTCATTCAAAACATTTTAATAAATCTACGTACATATCGTTTTTTTTATTGTCATTCTAAATATAAAATTCGAGATTTGCAGCACACAAAAAAATCATGTAAAACAAGGTTTTATTGAAGATCTTTTTTTCAGGATTGCACTTAGTATAATCTAAGTATTGACCATCAACATCTTTTAAACTTTTAACGTATTAATATACGGTTCCGCAAATTAAACAAAAAACGATGAAACGATTTATTTTATCAGCCATTTTCGTTGCCACAGTCATTACAGGATTTGGCCAGACTCACGCCAAACTCTCATTTGCCTTTAGTCCTTCAGTCAATTGGATGATCACCAATAACTCTGATACCGAAAGCGGAAAAGCAATACTTGGTTACGACTTTGGATTGAACGGTGATTTCTATTTTTCGGAAGATGAGCGGTATTCCTTTTCAACCGGAATACAGATTTCAAACGTTGGCGGAGAAATTTCATACCTTACCGATTCTCCTTTTCAGTTTTCAGAAGAAACCTTGTCTTCGATGAGTAAAATCAAATATCACTTGCGTTATGTCGAAATTCCATTTGATATCAAGCTCAAAACCGACCAGTTTCACCGTACCCGTTACTGGGGACTATTTGGCTTTTCAACCATGCTGAACATCAAAGCAAAAGGCGACAGCAATGATGGGATATTGTATAAAGCTGACATCCATGATGAAGTTAACTTATTTAATCTGGCCATGAACGTGGGAATCGGATTCGATTTTGATTTGGGTACCAGTAATACAGTCTCAACCGGTTTGATTTTCCAGAACGGGCTGATGGATGTAACTACCGACAATGACTTTACCGACAAGACGATTATCAACTCGATGAAACTCAAAGTCGCTTTTATCTTTTAGTAAATAAAAATCAGAAACCATCCCGCTTATCTTTCGAAAAGACGGATGATTAGATTCGGGGAGTTTCCAACCGTATGCGGATTGTTTCAGGAAAATCGCAGGCCGAGAACTTAAGTACCTATTTTGAAAATTTAAACGGATGAAAATAGCTATAGCTCAGCTGAATTATCACATTGGTGATTTTGCACAGAACACATCGAAAATCATAAAATACATCGACCAGTCAAAAGCCGAAGGAGCTGATCTGGTTGTATTTACAGAACTATCTATTACAGGTTATTACCCACACGATTTACTCGAACGCAAAGAGTTTATTGAAGAGTGTTACAAAGCACTCAGTCAGGTTGCAGCACATTGCACCGGCATTGCAGCAATTGTTGGCGGACCAAGTATCAATCCTGAACCAAGAGGGAAAAAGCTCTTCAATTCAGCCTTTTTTATTTACAACGGAGCCATTCAGCATGTGGTAAACAAATCGCTTCTTCCGACTTACGATATTTTTGATGAATACCGTCATTTTGAACCAAACAAGAATTTTTCAGTTTTTGAATTCCTCGGAAAAAAACTGGCCATTACGATCTGTGAAGACCTTTGGGACGAGCAGGAAACTCAAAATGAATTTGGACGTGAAAATCTTTATCAGCTTTCGCCACTGAAAGAATTGTCGGCATTGAAACCTGATCTGCTTATTAATATTTCGGCCTCCCCGTTTTCGTTTAATCAGGAAAACTGGAGGAAAAACATTCTGGTTAAAAATGCCATAAAATACCAGTTACCCATCGTGTATGCCAACCAGGTAGGGGCACAAACCGAACTCATCTTCGACGGTGGTTCATTCTTCCTGAACAAAAAGGGTGAAATTCAGGAAGAACTGAACTATTTTGAAGAAGATTTCCGGATTATCGATACAGAAACTTCCACGCAAAATCTTCAGCCAGAAACCGAATACATCGAAAAAATATACCATGCTCTCATTTTAGGGATCCGTGATTATTTCACTAAAATGGGCTTTAAAAAAGCAACTCTGGGTTTATCCGGAGGAATTGATTCAGCACTGGTTCTTGTTTTAGCGGTAGAAGCATTGGGAAAAGAAAATGTACGAGTCCTGTTAATGCCTTCACAATATTCATCTGACCATAGTGTGGATGATGCCCTGCAACTCGCCAAAAATCTGGATATTCAACATGAAATTATCCCGATCCAACATATGGTCGACAGTTTCGGGCAAAGTCTTTCGGATGTATTTGCCAATCTTCAGGCCGACACTACCGAGGAGAATATTCAGGCCCGAACCCGTGGCGTTTTACTTATGGCTATTTCCAATAAATTTGGTAACATTCTGCTCAACACCACCAATAAAAGTGAATGTGCTGTGGGATACGGAACCCTTTACGGAGATATGAACGGCGGATTGTCGGTTCTGGGTGATGTATACAAAACCGATGTTTTCAAAATGGCAAACTGGATCAACCGTAATCACGAAATCATTCCGGTCAACACCATTACAAAACCACCTTCCGCAGAACTCCGCCCCGATCAGAAAGACACGGATTCATTGCCTGATTACGATATGCTCGATCAGATTTTATTCGATTACATCGAGTTGAATCTATCTCCTGAAGAAATCGTCGCCAAAGGATTTGACGAATCAACGGTATTACGAACCATAAAAATGGTGAATAACAATGAATACAAGCGATTCCAGGCGCCACCAATTCTGCGAATTAGTTCCAAGGCATTTGGGTTCGGTCGCCGTATGCCTCTGGTTGCCCGTTATTCATAAGTTTTCCAAGTCAGGTATACAAGAAATAAATCAGGAAAAACCCGGATTTGAAAAGGAAAATATAATGATCTGAATTTTCTTGTTTGACAAATTTATTTAACTTTGATGCTACAGAACATGTAAATTTTATTTCTATGGTGAGTCATGAAATGGGGATGAAAGAAGTTTTTGAAAATCCAAAATCAATATTCAGTACACTAGCCCCTGAAGAAAAAGAGGATTTGCAGAACCACATCACTTTGGCTTTTTACAAAAAGAATGAATTCATTTTCAAAGAGGGTGAAAAACCATCCGCTTTTTTATTCCTGCTCGATGGGAAAGTTATTATTTACAAAGAAGGTGTTGGGGGTCGTGAGCAAATCATCCGCATGACCAAACCTCTTGGGCTTATCGGTTATCGGGCCATGTTGGCAGACGAATTGCATATTGGTTCGTCGATTGCGCTTGAAGACTCAACCGTTGGTATCATTTCGCACGAATATTTTTACAACAAGCTACTCAAGAACCCGGATTTTTCGCTTAAACTCATCCAAAAAATAGCCAGAGAACTTGGATTTTCTAACATGCGAACAGTTACGCTCACACAAAAACATATCCGTGGCCGTTTAGCTGAATCACTTCTTCTCCTGAAAGAAAAATATGGTTGGGAAAACGATGGTGCTACTCTGAAAGTTTACCTCTCACGCGAAGACATTGCCAATTTGTCGAATATGACTACTTCGAATGCGATCCGCACTTTATCAACCTTTGCCGGCGAAAAAGTGATCGCGATTGATGGACGTAAAATCCGCATTCTCGACATTCAAAAACTGGAAAAGATCAGCAAGCTGGGGTAGAAAAGAGTTACGGGTTACGAAGGTTAAGCTATATAGTTTTCATTATTGCTATTTAAGGTTTCGGGTTGCTTGTTAAAACCGTTATCCCGTAACTTGCAACACGTAACCCGCATCAACAACTGCGACTGACCACTCCCCTACTCCTGTAAATAAATGCGTTTTACACGTTGTGATATTCCTGTAAGTACTTCGTACGGGATGGTTCCAATCGTTTCGGCGATATCGCTTAAAAGAATATGCTCTCCCATCATCTCAACTTCATCGCCTACGGCAATCTGCAAGCCAGTTATGTCAATCATGCACATGTCCATGCAAATATTCCCTATAATCGGAACTACCTGCCCTCTCACATATACCTTTCCGACCCCGTTACTTAAACGGCGGTCGTAACCATCGGCATAACCAATCGGCAAAACAGCAATTTCAGATTCTCTTGCCACTAAACCTTTTCGCCCATAACCAACGGTCTGTCCGGCACTGATCCGCCGAATCTGAGACACACTTGTTTTTAACCGGCTTATACTTTTAATCTGTCCGTTTCCGCAGGCACTCACTCCATACAAGCCAATCCCCAGGCGTACCATTTCAAACTGAGATTCCGGGAACCGTTCAATACCCGCTGAATTTAAAATATGACGAAAAACTTTATTCGGCAGTTTTTCAGTGATTATTGAACTGAGATCCATAAATTGCTGAATCTGTCCGAGCGTAAATTCATCATGAACACGTTCATCAGCTCCGGCCAGATGAGAAAAAACAGACCGCACCACCATTTCTTCCTGCTGAATCAACTTATCGACCAATGTCTGAACCATTTCTGCTGAATCAAAACCCAGGCGGCGCATTCCGGTATCCAACTTCAAATGAATAGGATACCGAACCACGGCGTGTTGTTGCAGTACTTTCCGGAACGAATCAAAAATTTCTTCGGAATAAATATTCGGTTCAAGCCTGAATTCAATCATGGTTTCAAAACTATGTTCTTCAGGATTCATGACTAAAACAGGCAAATCAATTCCTGCCTGCCGAAGTTCAACTCCCTCATCGGCAACAGCGACAGCCAGATAATCCACTTTGTGAAACTGAAGAATACGGGCAATTTCAGCCAATCCGCTTCCATACGAAAAAGCTTTAACCATAACCATAACGAGAGTTTCGGGCTGAATGGAAGACCGGAAGAAATTCAGATTTCCAATCATCGCATTCAAATCGATCTCCAAAACCGTCTGATGATATTTTTTCTGTAAAACAGAGGAAATGCGCTCGAAATGAAAATCGCGTGCACCTTTCAGAAGAACACATTCCTGTCTGAAATTTCCGGACTGAACCGTTTCCAAAAACTGGTCAGTCGATTCATAAAACTCGGCCGACTTTTCAAACATCCGCGAATATTTCCTGATTCCTGGACCAATCCCAATCAGGTGATCCGTCTTATTCAATTGCAGCAGGCGAGCTACTTCCTGGTACAATTGTTTGTCCGGAATGCCAGCCTGTTGAATGTCAGAGAGAACTACCGTTTTTCGTGAATAGGGTTGCCGTGCATGACTGTTTAAAAATCCAAGTGCAATTTGCAATGAATTAATATCCGAGTTGTAATAATCGTTAATCAGAAGACAATTATTTATTCCGTCTTTCATCTCGAGACGCATGGCAACAGGCTGCAGACTCCGGAACAATTCAAGTACCGAAGTTTCGGCATAATGTTGCGACAATACAAAAGCCAGACAATGACCCGCATTTTCCAGACTGGCATCATCCTGAAATGGCAAGCCGATCCGGTAAGTTGTTCCTTCAAACTCCGTATGAATTTCAACATCACCTTCAACTTCCTTTTTCCTGAAATAAAGATCACAGGTCGGATCAGTGAACGACCACGCCAAAAGCATTACAGCAGGATTCATTCCACCAGAACTGAGGAAAGAATGCACCAAAGGCTGATCCTTGCAATAAATCAACGATTTACACGAATTAAACAGTTTCAGCTTTTCTTCCAACTTTTCCTGTTTCGATGCAAAATTTTCCTGATGAGCTTCGCCTATATTGGTTAAAATTCCAACTGTTGGCCGGATAATCTCAACCAGATTCTGCATTTCACCGGGTTTAGAAATCCCTGCTTCAAAAATGGCCAGTTCATAATCAATGCTCAGATTCCAAACCGACAACGGAACTCCAACCTGCGAATTGTAACTTTTCGGACTACGGATAACTGCCCGCTTACGCAACACATCGAATAACCACTCCTTCACAATTGTTTTTCCGTTGCTGCCGGTAATACCGACAACTGGAATTTCAAATTGCGCACGGTGCCAGGCGGCCAGATGCTGAAGGGCTTTGAGTGTATCTGGCACAACAATGAAACTGCAATTGTTATATTTCCGGAATTCCTCCTGATAATCAGATACCACGAAGGCCCGAACGCCCTTATGAACCAAATCAGCGATGTAGCGGTGACCGTCGTTTCGGTCACTCTTCAATGCAAAAAACAGGCTCGATTTAGGATCAAAAATAGTACGGCTATCAATCGAAATGGAGGAAATCAGGAATTCTGTATGAACGTCAGATGAGCGGATTTCTCCGTTTAGAACTGCTGAAATCTGACGAATTGAAAGGATGGGCATTATCGAATAGCTTTAGTAAAACAGGAACGGCACAAGGCCTCATATTCATCTTTTTCACCCAGCAAAACCAGTTTGCCGGCATTCGACAAACGATGTGAGAACTGGGCGACATCGCCGCAACGCATGCAGATTGCATGAACTTTGGTCACATGATCGGCAACCGCCATCAATCCGGGGATCGGACCAAAAGGGTTCCCTTTAAAATCCATATCCAGTCCGGCAATAATAACCCGGATACCCATATTGGCAAGCGATATACTCACATTGATCAGACCATTGTCAAAAAACTGAGCTTCATCAATTCCGATCACATGCACATCACCAGTCATTAGCATAATATTCCCTGAACTTTCGACCGGAGTGCTCAGAATTGAATTCTCGTCGTGTGACACCACTTCTGCGACAGAATAACGTGTATCAATGGCTGGCTTGAAAATTTCGACATTTAATCGGGCTATTTTCGCACGTTTCAAACGTCGGATTAATTCTTCGGTTTTACCTGAAAACATTGAGCCTGCAATGACTTCAATACTGCCGGTCTTTTTTAGTCTGTCGATTCCTCTTTCAATAAACATGTAGGTGATATGCTAAAGATTTTTGTACTTTTACGATACTTAAATTACCGCATTCATTAGAAACAAATCGTTTCTGAAAATGTATTCCGGTATTGAAAACAAAGATAAATTTAAATCTTTACGGAAAGAACTCATTTTGAATTACCGATTAAAATCACAAATAAAAATGGATAAACACAAATTGGTACGGATCATTGTAAAAGATCTGGAAGAAATTAAAATTTTGGCTGAAGAAGTTGCTGAATCTCAAATGGATTCAGCCTTGATCATTGAACTTGCATTGAACAGAGCCCGGCTTTTATGTCAGGAAATTGAATTATTACGTGATATAACAGTCCCAAATGACATTGTTCCGGAAGAAATTGAAGACGATTTCATGGAGGATGAAGATGATGTAGATTCTGAAATCAGCACTTCTGATCCTGAACTTGAAATTCTGAATTTCGAAGAAAATGAAATTCCGGAAAACAAAACAGAGGACCCGGAAGAAATGTTGGAAGACGAACCTGAAGAGGATGAAAGTCAGGAAGACCAGGATTCTCTGGAAAATATGGAAGAGGAAGCAGATGAATCGGATGATGATTCGAGCGAATTGACCGAAGTGGAAGACGAGCTGGAAAACCATGAAGATGAAAATGAGGAAAACGATGTAAGCGAATCTGAAGAGGACGATCTGATAGAGGAAGTGGAAGAAACAGAAGAGGACGAAGATGACGAGGAAGAGGATGAAGATTACGACGACGACGAGGCAGAAGATGAAGATGAAGATCTTCAGCAGGAACCAAGCATTAAGGTCGCTGACATAAAAAGCGAGCTTCAGCCCGGAGTTCGCGAAATTCATATCGACGAACTGGACGATGAGGACCTCGATCCCGTTCAGTTTTCACCGGTTTCAGAGTCCACCGATCGCCCTGTTATGCACGAAATTCCAAAGCCGGAGAATCCGGTTCAGGGGAAAACAGTGTTTGGAGAATCATTCCAAAAAGAACGATCGCTGAATGATGTGATCGGTGAAAAATCGACAGAATCAAAACTGACCAATGGCCCTATAACCAGCTTGCGGGCTGCAATTGGACTGAACGACCGTTTCTTTTTCATCCGCGAAATTTTTGACAACAACACAGATAAATACAATTCGGTAATCGAACAGCTTGACAAACTTGAAACCATTCAGGAAGCTGTAGAATACCTGAAAGCGAATCTATCGTTACAGAAGAGCAATACGAGCTTGAAATTCGTCGACCTTCTGAAACGGCGTTTCAGTAAATAAGAATTCAATCAACAGAATAGCAATGGAGATATTCAAAAGAGACTCCATTGCACTCATTCGATTACAGCTGACAATTTCCAGAAGACAGCTTAAAAACTCAGACAGGCAAAAAAATGGGCAAATTATATTTAGTTCCAACCCCGATTGGAAACCTTGAAGACATGACTCTCCGGGGAATTCGGATTTTAAAAGAAGTGGATGTGATTTTGGCAGAAGATACACGAACCTCATCCAAACTACTGGCTCATTTCGAAATCAAAAATAAAATGATCTCGCATCATAAATTCAACGAACACAAAACAGTTGAAATGATTGCCCGACAAATCGAAGACGGAAAAAATGTTGCACTCATTTCGGATGCCGGCACTCCCGGAATCAGCGATCCTGGCTTCCTGCTCGTCAGAACCTGTCTGGAGAAAGAAATTGAGGTTGAATGTTTACCTGGTGCAACCGCACTAATTCCAGCGTTGGTTAATTCAGGTTTCCCCACCGATCGTTTTACCTTCGAAGGTTTTTTGCCGCAAAAAAAAGGAAGGCAAAAAAAAATAAAGGAATTGGCAACCGAAACCAGAACCATGATTTTTTATGAATCACCTTACCGTCTGATTAAAAGCCTGGAACAGTTTGCTGAATTCTACGGACCAGACCGGAGAGCCTCGGTATCACGAGAACTATCGAAGTTCTTTGAAGAAAACCGAAGAGGTACACTCGCCGAATTGATTGAGCATTTTGGGGCGAAAGCCATCAAGGGTGAAATTGTGATCGTTCTGGAAGGGTTCAAAGAAGATACAACCGATGAAAAGAACATGCCTCAGGAATAATTCATAGAACGCTGAGAGATTCAATTTTTCTCCCTTATATTTTCGAGTGAATGAGAAAATACGACCACCTTTTTTTCGATCTGGACAATACGCTGTGGGATTTCACGACCAACTCCTGCCTGGCTATGCGACAAATGCTCGAAGAGAAAGAAATACTGTCGCAACTCCCTTCGTTCGATTCCTTTTTTCAGGTTTACGAACAGATTAACAAATCGCTTTGGAGCGACTATCATTCCAAAAAAATCACCAAACAAATCCTGATCGTTGAGCGATTTTCCAAATCACTGCAGAAATTCGGCATTCACGATCACGACTGGCAGGAATTAAACCGTCACTACCTCAGAAACATGGCTCTCCAAACCGGATTGTTCCCCGATACTCTGGAAACACTCCGAACGCTCAAGTCCAGGGGATATCAGATGCACATCATTACGAACGGCTTCAGAGAGGTACAACGGGACAAACTTGCCAATTGCGGCTTAGCCGGTTTCTTTACCAAAGTATTTATTTCAGAAGAGATTAAGACCACGAAACCACACCGACAGATCTTTGAGCATGCTTTAAAATCGACCAATGCGCTAAAGAAAAAAAGCATAATGATTGGTGATTCCTGGGAAACCGACATCATTGGCGCATTAAATTTCGGAATGGATCAGATCATGTTTCTAAATCATGGATTGAATGCCATTCCGGGGGCTTTAAATTCCGGAGAATTCACTAGAAACATACCTTTTTCAAGCTTAACCCATTCAAATCAGACATGGTTTATCAACAAAATAGCAGAATTAGTCCTCATTCTTTAATTTAGGCAAATTCTGAATTAAATGAGACACACAACTCACAAAAGAATACAACACCATCTATCACAATACATTACACAACACACAACCACAACAATCATTCATACTCATATTTAATTTTTATTAACAATGTTAAAATGTGTTACTTTTTTTTAGCCTTAGAGGATCATCCTATCTACATTTTTTTAAATTTGTGATAGAAAATTAATATCCGAATACACTTCGGATATTAATTCTTAAAAAAGGGGTCTTGAAATTCTAATTGAAAATTCCTGATGATTTGATTTGGGGGAATCAAATAACGAAGTTGTAAAACTAAAAGGAATTGAAATTGGAATTTACCTGACTGAATTTTCATCAATAAATAATACTGTTAATTTAAATTTATTTTACATGAAAAAAATCGCGTTATTGCTTGCATTCTTTGCAATTGGTCTGCAGGTTCTTGTAGCCCAGACCAGGGAGATCTCAGGCACGGTGACTTCAGCCGACGACGGCGGGTCTATTCCTGGCGTTTCTGTTTCTGTTAAAGGGACAACCTTAGGGACAATTACCGATATGGACGGTATGTTCCGTTTGAAAGTTCCACAAGATGCCAAAACTTTGGTATTTTCTTTTGTAGGGATGACTGCCCAGGAAGTTGTGATTGGTACTCAATCCGTTTTAAAAATTCAGTTGAAATCAGAAACAATTGGAGTTGATGAAGTAGTTGTAACTGCTATGGGTATCAAGAGAAGCGAAAAAGCAATCGGTTATGCCGCACAAAGTGTTGGCGGAGACAAACTGAACGAAGCTCCCGAGGCGAATCTAGTTAATTCATTAAGTGGACGAGTCGCTGGTGTTAATATTACCAACAGTTCTGGAGCAGTAGGTTCCTCGTCGAGAATCGTTCTAAGAGGTGCCAGTTCTATTTATGGAGACAATCAACCTCTTTTTATAGTTGATGGCATGCCTGTTTCCAACAGCAATGAAGGAACGACAACAGGAAGTGGTGGATTTGACCTTCCTAACGGAGTTGCCGACATTAACCCAAACAATATTGAATCTGTCAATGTTTTAAAAGGACCAAATGCTGCTGCACTTTATGGAATGCGGGCCTCAAATGGTGTTATTGTTATTACAACTAAAAAAGGCAAAAAGAGCAAAGGTATTGGAGTCGAATTCAACCAAACCTACACTTTTGAAGAACCATTGGTTATACCGAACTTTCAAAACTCATATGGACAGGGTTCAAGCAAAGATTTCTTTGAATATATTAATGGAACCTCAGGAGATGGAGGTACTGATGAAAGTTGGGGAGCGCCATTAGATGTTGGATTAAAATTCATGCAATTTACTTCTTACATCAATAACCCAGACAACCCACAACCGGAACCATGGGTATCTCATCCTAACAATGTAAGAGATTTTTATGATACAGGTCTGACTTCAAAGAGTGATGTTTCCTTGTCAGGAGGAAATGAAACTACAACCTTCCGTTTAGGTACCGGTTATTCAGATCAAAAAGGGATGATTCCTTTTACTGATTTCAAAAAATTTAACGTTACTGCTTCAGGATCTCATAAATTCACTGATAAAATCAGATCTAATTTCACTTCGAAATTTATTAAATCAGACAGTGACAACCTTCCTAACTCAGGTTATGATGGTTCGAATGTCGTTCAACAAACGATTTGGTCCGGACGTAATGTTGATCTTCAGGCACTAAAAAACTGGAGAAATTTACCTAAGGCACTTCCTGGATCGACATATGGTGAAGGATCGCTTCCCATTAACTGGAATACTGCATTTCAAAACAACCCTTACTGGCAATTGGAAACCAATAAAAACTCGTTCAACAGAACCAGATTTATTGGAAATATGGGAATCGGTATTGACCTTACAGACTATCTTAGTGTAAATGGAAACGCTGGAGTTGATTACTACACCACTAAAACTAGCGTTAAGTGGGCCAAAGGAAGTGCGGGTGATGCACCGACTTACTGGAGATACAGTGGCAACAGAGATGGATCTGAAGGTTTTTACGATGAAGAACAACGCTCATTTATCGAATCGAACATGGATTTGCTGTTAAGTTTCAAAAAAACGATAACTGATAAATTCAAATTGTCAATTGATGCGGGAGGTAGCAGAATGCACACGGAATCAACTTTTGATTATCGGGCAGTACAACTTCAACTTCCTGAACTATACAATTTAGGTAATATTAAATCCGGAACATCACTTTTTAATAAGAACGAACACTACCAATCATCTATAAATAGCTTATATGCTTCCGGCGAGTTATCGTTCAAAGAATACTTATTCTTAAACGTTACCGGTAGAAATGACTGGGCAAGCGTTTTGCCTGCTGAAAACAATTCATTCTTTTACCCCTCTGTTACTTTAAGCACCCTTCTGTCTGAGATCCTTGATCTAAAGTCGGCCAAAATTGACTATTTAAAAGTTAGAGGTGGTTGGGCTGAGGTAGGCGGTTTCGGGCCATTGGGGCCATCTGATATTCTGGCTACCTATACACTCTCATCTTTGCCTTGGAATGGGAATACTTTTGGCAGCTATCCTACGACCTTAAATAATTCTAAATTAAAAACTCAATCAACAATTGGAATTGAAGGAGGTATGGAACTTCGGATGTTTGCAAGTAAATTGAGATTGGATGTTACCTATTACGATCAAACCAGCTCAGATCTTGTTTTGCCTGTTCAGGTGACAAGAGCATCGGGTGTTGCATCAGTATGGGACAATGTTGGTGAATTGAGAAACCGTGGAGTAGAAATCCAATTAGGAGGAACTTTGTTTGAAAGTAGCAAGAAAGATTTTGCTGTAAATTTAGACATTAACTTTGCGAAAAATCATAACGAAGTAATAAAAGCAGGTAAAGATGATTCCAACAATGAAGAAACATTAATTCTTGGAACAATGTGGAACATGAACCTGGAAGCAAGAGAAGGATATGCCTATGGTGTGATTGTAGGACCATCACTAGCAAGAACTGAATCCGGTGAAGTAATTTATAAAAACGGTTTGCCCCAGATTGGAGAAACTAAAGTCTTGGGAGATATTGAAGCTGACTGGACCGGAGGAGCAAACTTATCGATAAACTATAAAAGTATCACCTTAAACACCTTGGTTGATGCCAAAATCGGTGGTGAAGTTTACTCTATGACTTCGGCATGGGGTAGATATTCCGGAATTCTTGAAGAAACTCTTCAGGGTCGTGAGACCGGTGTTGTTGGAGATGGTGTTATGCTGAATACTGATGGAAATTATGTACCAAACAATGTTGTCGTAAGCGCCGAAAATTTCAACCATAATGCTTTCGGAAGTGAGATTGTCGAAACCTCCGTTTTCGATGCCTCATATGTTAAGTTGCGTCAGGTTTCCTTAAGTTATAATCTTCCTAAAAATTGGATTTCTTCAATTGGTTTAACTAATGTCAACTTTTCAGTGATTGGAAGAAACCTTGCCATACTATACAAGAAGGCTCCGCATATTGATCCGGAAACTGGTTTGAGCAACTCAAACGGGCAACAAGGAATGGAGTTTGGACAATTACCATCTGCAAGGAGTATAGGAGTAAGTTTAAACGTCAAATTTTAAATATAAACCAACATGAAAATTATAAGATATATTCTGACATCATTTATAATCACAACATTGCTTTTAAGTTGTGATAATAAATTTGAAGAAATCAACTCAAACCTTGACAGTCCGGTTGTTATTCCTTCAAGTATGATTATTGGTACAGTCGTTAGAAATGTAGCCAATGAACTCTACTCAACATTCAATGGCTTGGAAATTGGTGAATCATGGGCTCAGCACATATCTATGGTTCAATACAACGATCCTGAAAGGTATAAACCACGTGTCACTTCAATGGATAATCTTTGGAGCGTTTTTTATACCGGCGCTTCCAATGCCAACCAAATGTATAATTTAGCTGTACTTGAAGAGAATAGCGTAAATCAGGGTATTGCATTGGTTCTAAAGGCCTATTGCTTTTCCCTCCTTACCGACTTCTACGGTGATGTACCTTTTTCGGAAGCTCTAAAAGGTCCAAGCGATGCTAACTTCACGCCTGTGTATGATAAACAACAAGATATTTATACTGGAATTTTAGCTTTACTCGACGAAGCAATGCCACTTTTGTCTTCCGGAATCGGAACAACAGATCCAAGTATGGATATTTTATATGCCGGAGACAATTCCAAATGGGCAAAGTTCGCAGCTTCACTGAAGTTTCGGGCATTAATGAGAATTTCAGCAAAAACAGATGTGAAAAGTGAGTTACAGGCCTTAGTTAGTGGTGGAAACTTATTTGCGTCAAATGATGATGAAGCTAAATTAGTTTTCTTATCAACTTCACCCGAAGCAAATCCTATTTATGAGACTATTGTTGCGGGCGGCCGCGGCGAATTTAAATTAGCCGAGACATTTATTAACTACTTAACAAGCAACTCAGATCCAAGGCTGCCTGTGTACGCCCAACCAGCTGTTGCTACCGGCACCTATGTAGGAAAACCTTCAGGTCACTCAGAGTCTCCGCTTCCTGGCTATGGTTACGACGATGTCTCTTCAATAGGTACCTTATACTTAGAGGCAACCGCACCAGGATATTTTATGTCGTATTCAGAATTGCTTTTCTTAATGGCCGAAGCAAGCCAAAAAGGTTACATTTCCGGAGGAGTTACTGCAACTCAAAACTACTATGAAGCTGGCATTCAAAATTCGCTCACAGAAAACGGGGTTGGAGAATCATTTGCTCAATTTAAGACGGTAGGTGGTGTTGCTTTTAATACCAACAATGCCCTTCAACAGATTGGAACTCAAAAATGGGCAGCATTGTTTTGCCAGGGATTTGAAGCATGGACCGAATGGAGAAGAACAAAATTTCCAGCCTTGAGCCCTGTTCCTGATAGATATTTTATTGATCAGATCCCCAACCGATTAAAATACGAATCGAATGAGGTTTCTATTAACAGCATAAATTACAAGGCTGCCATTCTTCAACAAGGTGGTGCCGATGACTTAGTAACACCAATATGGTGGTTGAAAAATTAAATCTTTACGATTATGAAAATAATAAAAATATTTGCATTAATAGTTTTATCACTGATGTTTGCCATTTCATGTGATGAAAGTGAGTCTCTGATTTCGGGTGTTGAAGGAGGATTAGTTGATATAAATAATCCTTCGGTAAACTATGTTGTTGGAAATCCAGGACCTTATACAGCCTCTGTACGCATTTATCAAGGAACAGTTAAAACAACGAAACTTACGGTTATGAAAACATTTCATACCATTGTTCCTTCTCCCACTGAAGAAGATCCAAATGCTGTAATTGCAGTTCAATCGAACACAGTTTTAATGGCAACGATTAACGTTGACGATTTAACCAAAGAAAGCTTTAAATCATTCAGCTTTACGTTTGATGATTTAATCGCCGATCTGAAAGTTGACGCAGCTTCGCTTCCCATATCTGATGGCGATTACCAGATTGGTGATTATTGGGAATTTGAATATGTAGCGACAGTAAATAACGGTACTGAAGTGTATCAGGACAAAACGACAAAAGTTACTGTAGCTACCCGCTTTGCAGGTAGATATCGTTTTGTTGAAGGAGCATACTACCGCATTGGCGTTCTTTCCAGTACCGGTGATTATTGGGACCCTGAATACCTGATTGAATCTGTTGATGCAAAAACTTACAAAATGAATGGTGTAAGTGCATGGATGGATCAGATCGTGTATTTCCAGATCGAAGACGATGGAAGAATAACCTATCCTCTTGAATGGGATGGTGAACAATTAATTAATGGTCAACCCTTAATTTCATGTGAGTCCAATTTATCTGACCTGTCGACAGTTCATTGCAGTACTTCTAATTATATCGTAAAAGATGACGTAGATGGTAAAGACCAGTTAATCATGTCTTTCGGATATTTGACCGGAGGATCGGCAAGCCCTGCAGATGATGGTCCAAGATCATTCTATCAGGTAATGGAAAAAATTATTGAATAAACGTTTAAAGTATTTTATTATGAAAAGAATAATTAAAAATATCTTCTACTTACTTTCATTGCTTGCTGTTATCAGCATTGGAATAGTAAGTTGTGACGATGAAAATAATACAGGTTACAGTACCATGACACCAACTTCGCCAACCATAACTATTTCGGCTGGGTTTACGAGTCCTGTAACTTTGACCGAAGACAACTCCGTACACACGTTTACAGTAACTTTAAGTGAGCCACAAATCGCTGATATAAAGCTATATATCAAACAAACTGATGGAACGGCAAGTGCAAGCGACTATATTGTGACCGGATCTTTGGTAATACCAGCAGGATCAACTTCGGCTTCAGGTAAAATCCAGATCCTTAGTGATGATATGAAAGAAGAAACTGAAACTTTAACCATTCAGATTGGAGATGAATCAACTGCTAATGCAGCCTTAACTCCGATTACAGTTTCTTTCAACATTAACAACCTGACATCGGGTGATCTGATGATTGATCTGACATGGGAAACAGATGCATTAACCGCTGTTGGCTTGGATCTGACTCCGGAAAAAGCCGTTGATTTAAGATTTCTGCTTATCAACAGTGTTGGAGAAATTGTAGATGTCGCAGATGGGGCATCTTTTGAAACTCTTACTCTTTCGGGTACCGATTTGCCAGATGGAGAATATCGTATTGCTACCGATATATACTCTACAATTAATGCAGGTGATTTTAATGCACCCATAACCCTTGATCTCAATTTAGATTTCAACCAGGTGGGCGTTATAAATGATACGATTCTCACTTTTCCTGCCGCAATGACAAATTCATTCACCTGTAGTACTTACAGAGTCATTATGGCTACGATTCAGAAAACAGGCCAAACATATTCAATTAATAAGGCACTTTCGCTATCCTGGTCTGCTGATCTAGAATCATTGGCAGGGTCATGGTCTGGCTTGGATAGCTATGATTATCCTTCTCATACGGTCACAAGTATTTCTAATGGGAAACTGCAAATTACCGGCTTAGCCTTCGAATGGATGAGCGATTATTGGGGAGAAGAAGTGCTTGAAATGCTGCCAGTTGACATCGTAATGGATTGGAATAGTCATGGTGAATTCAATATTTCTGAACAACCTTATATGACAACCTTATACAAGGGTACTGAATACCCATACACCATAAAAGGCCATGGCTCATTCCGGACTTGTGGCAGTCAACCAGAAATGACTGTTGAATATGAGTTGATTCAGGATGGTTGGGAAGTTGGTGCATATCTGGTAAGCCAAGGTGAACCTGCCTTCTCTGAAGAGATTACACTCGATGTAAACGGAATAAAATCTGCATCGGTTCTAAAATCTGCTAAAATGTCTAAAAAGAGATTAATTAACAAACCCAAACGATAATTAATACTTTTTTAAATCCAATAAAAAGAGGCCACCTTTAATCAGATGGCCTCTTTCTTTTAAATCAAAAAAAATTCCATCCTCCCTACTCTTCTCAATTTGATGCGGACTAGAACCTTAAAATCAGGGAATCCAAATCAATTCAGAAAAAAAAGAGGAATGGGAGGAGTTCAAATTCCCAGTTTGCCAAGCCACTTTTCCCGAGCGAAAGAAATGCCATACAGGCAGAGTGTTTGTACAGGTATTTGTACCAGAAGAATAAATACCTTTGCCTACAATTAATTTGAACAAATCCAATCCAAACTGGTAAATAATCTAATTTTTAGTTATCGAAGCATTAAACCGAAACCCAATTCCGTGAAGATTCAGAATTTTGATATTTTCGTCGCTGCTTAAATATTTCCGGAGGCGTGAAATAAAAACATCGAGGCTTCGTCCCAGATAATAATCGTCTGATCCCCAAACCTGTTTTAAAATATCGGAGCGACTTAAAACTTTGTTAGGGTTATCGCAGAAATAGCGCAAAAGCTCAGCTTCTTTGTAAGTCAGGGTTTTCCGGTCTCCATTGGAGTCCAGAATCAAACTGTCAAAATAAAAATTGAAGTGCCCGAGTTTATAATAATTCTGATCGACAGGTGCATCAGTTGTGGTCAGAGTTCGTTTCAGGAAAATCCGTATTTTCAGTAGCAATTCTTCCATACTGAACGGTTTGGTCATGTAGTCGTCGCCACCAATGGTTAAGCCAGTAATGCGGTCTTCTGTCATCGATCTGGCTGTCAGGAAAATAATCGGGACATGATCATCAATTTCACGTATTTCTTTTGCAAGTGTGAAGCCGTCCTTTTTGGGAAGCATAACATCCAACAGACACAAACTAAACTTTCCGGATTGAAACGCCTTTATGGCCAACTCACCGTCTTCGACAGAGGTAACCTCGTAACCGTTTTGCTCCAGATTATCTTTAATGATGAAGTTAAGAGTTTGATCATCCTCAACCAATAGAATTTTCTCGCCTTGATAAGTCATGGTTATAGTTTCTGAATTTTCAGGATAAAAGTACTTCCTTTCCTCGAATTTTCGACCACATTTATTTTCCAACCGTGCCTTTGAACAATTTTATGCACATAATCAAGGCCCAGTCCAAATCCTTTCACGTCATGCATATTTCCGGTTGACACCCGGTAAAACCTCTTGAAAATCTTTTTTCGGTCCTCCTTTGGAATCCCTATTCCGTTGTCGTCGAACGAAATCAGGTAGTGAGTCTTAAGTTCTTCCAGTTTAATCAGGATATCCGGATCAACAGCACAGTACTTGATCGCATTGTCGAGAATATTAAAAATCAGATTGGAAAAATGAAGTTTGTCGGCACGAATCAAGGCATTTGCAGGTGCAGATTCAATCCGGACCAAATAAACCCGGCCATTCTGACTATTCTTAAATTCCTGAACCGACTCAGCAATAAATGTATTTAGCTCAACTTCTTCCAGATTTAATTGCAGCTTTGTTTTTTCGATGGTAGCCATCTGGAGCAATTTTTCGACATGTGCAGAAAGTCGCTGGTTTTGCTGTCCCACAATTCGAACATATTCGGCCAGTCGTTGAGGCTGTTCGCATATTTTGGGATTTGCCAGAACTTTAGCAGCCAAATCGATGGAGGAAATAGGAGTTTTAAATTCATGCGTCAGGTTGTTAATAAAGTTCTTCTGTACCTCGCTGAGTTGTTTTTGCTTAATAATTACATACAGCGCATAGCCGAAAAAAATCACCACAAAAAACAAGACTCCATTCATAAAATACCAGGCCATTAACCTGGAGTTATAGAACTGCGAACGATCAGGAAAGTGTACTCCAAAATAATAGGTGAACTTTTCACAAGTCGGCAGATTACAAGCCTTTTTAATCTTTTCAACCTTTTTATTTCCCCTGTCAAATTGCTTATCGTACATGAGTTCCTCAGCGCTGCAACTGCTTGAATCAGAATTTTCATACGATTTAGACTGAGAAGAGATTGAATCACGATTATGTGTATTCCCATGAACCATTTTTTGGGAGTTGCAATCATAAATGGCATATTCATAGGTAAGATTCAGGTTTCGTTTCTTGAATTCGGTCTCGAGAAGGTGATCAAGCAGACCCGGGTCAATCACATCATTGACATTGACCACAAAGTAATTGTTCGAAATCTGTTCAACCTGGCATCCTTCAGTCGGTTTAGAAGGATGTCCGTAAACTTTTGCATTGTATTCGTTAATCTGAATGGCAACACTCCTTAAGGCGCTGGAAGTTAATTGATGGAACTGTTTCTCATTAAGATCATACGAATTTTTCAGGAAGAAAAATTGAATCAGCAAAATGCCAATAACCGAAACAGTAGCCATAATAATTATAAAACCAATCGAATTCCTTTTCACACGAAGATATTTAAATTAACAATTAGTATTGATGTACGTTCTTCCTGAACCCGACACGCACGAATTCGTTGAATGTTTAGTTGTCATGATTTGATTGACAACACGAAACTACTCAAAAAAAACATCCCATTCATTCATTAACATCTCATTAACAAAAGTTTGCTGCGATTAACATCAATTAAAAGAAAGGTTTTTTAGATTTGCAGGTATTGCAGACCAATAAAATAAAATTGAATTATACCTTTGAATCCAATTAATTGTCTCATCCTTATAAAAAACATATATGAAAACTAGTATTTCGCTTTTACTGGCAATTCTCATCTGCATGCCCTTTGCAAATCAGGCACAGACGGCCAAATCGCGTATCGCTTTTGAAAAAACACAACACAATTTCGGAACTTTTAAAGAAGAACTTGGTGCGCAAACCGTTTCTTTCAATTTCAAAAACGAAGGAACAGTTCCGTTAATTCTGAACAACGTACAGGCCTCTTGCGGATGTACCACACCTGAATGGACTCGGGAACCTATTGCCCCCGGAGCAAAGGGAGTAATTAAAGTAAGTTACGACCCCAGAAATCGGCCGGGAGTATTCAACAAAACCATTCGTGTAAGTTCGAACGCGGAAAATCCGGATGTTGTACTCAGCATTTCAGGAGAAGTAAGTCCCCGCGCCAGAACAATTGAGGAAGACTACCCGAATGAAATAGGATCGCTGCGCGCAAAAACAAACCACGTGGCTTTCCCTCAGATTAAAGATAATGAGATTAAAAAGGACAGTGTTGAAATCATCAATAATTCAGACCAGCCGGTTGAGTTAAGCTTTAAAACTCCACCTCCTCATTTGACTGCAGTTTTTAACCCTGCCAAACTTGCTCCAAAACAAAAAGGATACATTGTAGTCACTTTTGATGCATCCAAAATTAAAGCATACGGTTTTGTTATGCACCGCCTGTACCTGAACATCGATGGTCAGAATGACTACCGCAACTCGATTGCTGTTAGTACAACTATGACAGAAGATTTTTCGAAATTAACCGCAGAGGAACTAAAAAATGCCCCTGTCGTAAATTATGATTTAGAGTCTTTTGATTTTGGCGACATTAAACCAAATACAAAAAATGAACATATATTCAACCTGAAAAACGCAGGAAAACGTGATCTGATCATTCGTGATATAAAAAGTTCATGTGGTTGCACTGCCGTTTCTCCATCAAAAAGCATGATTTCGGCCAACGAAAGCGTTCCGATTAAAGTGGTATTTGATTCTACTGGCAAAAGTGGCAGACAAAATAAAACGATCACTGTAATTACAAACGACCCAAAAAACCCAACCACTATTCTGCGAATATCCAGCAATATTTTAGCACAGTAATCTCCTAAATATCAACAGACGGAAGCCGGCACAGAATTCTGTGCCGGCTTCTTTTTTTAAAAAGAATAAACTTTTTCAGAAGATTTTAATCCTCTGGCATTTATTATTCTTCGCTGATCGTTACATTCGCATAAAATTTAGTAAACATGATTGAAAATCACTCCCATTCCCATATAGAAAACGACCCGGAATATGTTGGGTTAAATGTAAACCAAGGCATTGAACCATTACCCTCGGTGAATGAAGATTCCGTCAAACGATTCCTGAAGAACAAAAAAAAGAGCCCCTTATCGGCACAACACTATGTAGATGGCATCCTGAAAGGCGATATCACTATTTTAAGTCAGGCTGTTACTTTGGTTGAAAGTTCGAAACCGGAACATCAGGAAATTGCTCAGGAGATCATTGTCAAATGTTTACCTTTCAGTGGAAATTCTGTCCGAATCGGTATTACCGGAGTCCCCGGAGTTGGGAAAAGCACCTTTATTGAGGCGATGGGCAAACACATTACCTCACAAGGGAAAAAACTTGCTGTGCTGGCTATTGATCCAAGCAGCGAGCGAACCAAAGGAAGTATCATGGGTGATAAAACGCGTATGGAAGACTTATCGGTTGATCCGAACGCTTACATCCGCCCTTCGCCATCAGCTGGCTCATTGGGTGGTGTTGCCCGGAAAACACGTGAAACCATCGTACTGTGTGAAGCTGCAGGCTTCAATCATATTTTTATTGAAACGGTAGGCGTTGGCCAGAGCGAAACGGCCGTGCATTCGATGGTCGATTTTTTCCTCTTACTCATGCTGGCTGGTGCCGGTGACGAATTACAGGGAATAAAACGGGGAATTATGGAAATGGCTGATGCAATTACCATTAACAAAGCCGACGGCAATAACATTGAGAAGGCCGGATTAGCCCGCATTCAGTACAAAAATGCGCTACATCTCTTTCCTACCCCTGATTCCGGATATATACCAAAAGTACTAACCTGTTCGGCCTATTTAAAAACAGGAATCAGTGAAATCTGGGATACCATCGATGACTATTTGATCCACGTCAGAGAAAACAAATATTTTCAGCATCGGAGAAATGAGCAATCGAAATTCTGGATGTACGAAACAATAAACGAACATCTCCGGAACAACTTTTACCAGAATGAAGAAATCAAAATTTTAATGGAAGAATCGGAGAAAAAAGTTTTGAAAGAGGAAATTTCTTCCTTTATTGCAGCAAAAAAATTACTTGATTTTTACGATCAGATCAGAAAAAAAAATTAAACCCATTCAAATAATCAGATTCATGAGAAATTTAATCACAATTTTAGTATTTGTCCTGGCTATTTCTTCATGCCAAACGGCAAAAGACAAATTTGCAATCAACGGATCAGTTGCCGGCGTTGAAACGGGAAAAGTCTATTTGCAAAAACTTGTTGACGGGAAACCTCAAAGTGTTGATACTACCGATGTCGTTGATGGTAAATTTACATTTAAAGGCAAGATGGAAATGCCCGATATCCGTTTCCTGCGCCTGAACGAGAAGGATTATTTCGCACAGTTCTTTCTCGATAATGCAAACATTACCGTAAAAGCCAATAAAGACAGCCTGCGAAACACCAAAATTACAGGTTCTCCAACTCAGGATATTTTCCAGATTTACATCAGCGAGATGGAAAAGCTGAATAAGGATGTAATAGCCCTTCAGCAGAGCTACCAGACTGCCATGTCAACCGGAAATACGAATGAAGCTGAAAAAGCTAAAATTGACTACCAGGCTATGATTGATAACAACAAGGTTTATACAAAAAACTTTGTAAAAGAACATTCAAACTCAGTAGTTTCAGCCTATATCGCCATGGTTCAACTGGCGAGTCAGGTCGATGGTGCAGAACTGGATTCAATAGTTAGCAGATTTTCTCCTGAAGTGAGCAACTCAGAATATGTAGTTAAATTGAAAGAAATTGTTGAAGAACAAAAAAAGACTTCGATTGGTGCCGTTGCTCCTGATTTTACAATGAATGATCCAGAAGGGAAACCGATTCAGTTATCATCTCTTCAGGGTCAGATTGTTTTGGTCGATTTTTGGGCTTCATGGTGTGCTCCTTGCCGTCAGGAAAATCCGAACGTTGTAAAATTGTATGAGCAGTACCATGATAAAGGCTTCGAAATCATTGGAGTTTCACTTGACCGCACCAAAGAAGAATGGGTAAAGGCCATCAAAGATGATAAGCTGAACTGGATTCATGTTTCAGATCTTCAGTTTTGGCAAAACTCAGCAGCCCAGTTATACGGTGTAAATTCGATTCCACAATCTTTTCTGCTCGATAAAGAAGGAAAAATCATCGGGAAAGGATTGAGAGGCGAAGAACTTGCTAAAAAACTGAATGAATTATTTCCAGATTAGGATTTTAAAACCCTCATCCCTTATAAAAAAGGCCGCTAGTTGCGGCCTTTTGTGTTCTGCTAAATCCAAAATAAACAGGGATCAATTGATAAAGTTGTGGGGAAAGTTGTTGGTATTGTTTCCCGAAATGAAAACATACATCGGTCACGCGAAATCAATCATACTATCCTCAAGCGGGACAAGCTTTTACTTTTCTTTTACAGAAAAAAAATCCGATAGTTATCGGACAGCCGCCGCAATCAAATGCAAATAATCAGATTAAAACTCTGGTCTTTCAATTGAGTTCATCCTTTAATCGGAGCGAGTGCGAGGGCCGTCAAAACGCCCGGATGAGGGTTCGTTTTGACAAGATTTTTGCTTCCTTTTCATCGATTGGAAAAGGAAGAGCCAGTCCGGCTTGAGGACAAAACAGATACAAGCCCGGCGCGTCATTCTGCTAAGCCCACAAAAAATTAATTTGATCCAGTGTCTACTCAATAATTACAGAATATTATGACATTCGCAGAGACGCACCACCGTGCGTCTTTACTCTAAACCACGCCTTTTTATCCGGATTACCTCATTGAGGAGAATACCATTCCCCACAACAATATGAATTGATCCCCAAACAGTGGCCAATCAACACAAAAGTTTACGTAAAGAATATGAAAAGTATGGTGCCTATTCAGCGAAAAACATTTAACTTCTTTCTTTTTACTACTTGTGTCAGCACGCGGGAGTAATTCCATGTTGCGAAGAACTTTTCGTATTGCCAGTGTGTTATTATGCTGTTTCATTTTAATTAAAAGAAGCTATCAGTTATGAGTTACGATTTAATAATAGTAGGTAGCGGTCCGGGCGGATATGTAGCCGCCATCAGAGCCGCACAGTTAGGCCTGAATGTAGGAGTTGTTGAAAAAGAAAACCTTGGCGGTATATGTCTGAACTGGGGTTGTATTCCAACAAAATCGCTACTAAAAAGCGCACAGGCTTTAGAATATGCCAAACATGCTACCGATTACGGTGTTTCTATTTCAGGAGAAATAAAACCTGATTTTGAAGCGATGGTCAAACGAAGCAGAGGTGTGGCCGAAGGAATGAGTAAAGGAATTCAGTATCTGTTTACTAAAAATAAAATAGAAGTGATCAACGGTTACGGACGTCTTATCGATAAAAACACCGTTGAAGTAACCGACGAAACGGGGAACAGAGCACTTCACCCAGCCAAAAACATCATACTGGCAACTGGTGCCCGTTCGCGCGAATTGCCCAACCTGGAACAGGACGGCGAAAAAATAATTGGCTATCGCGAAGCCATGACCTTGCCTAAACAACCTAAATCAATGGTCGTCGTTGGCTCGGGAGCAATTGGCAGCGAATTCGCCTATTTCTACCAAAGCATCGGAACCGATGTCACCCTCGTGGAATACCTGCCCAACGTGGTTCCAAACGAGGATGACGAAGTATCCAAAACATTGGAACGTTCATTTAAAAAGATGAAAATGAAGGTTTACACCAATGCGTCCGTCGAATCGGTTGATACATCCGGAAGTTTGTGCAAAGTGACCGTCAAAACAAAAAAAGGCGAAGAAATTGTTGAAGCTGAAATTGTTTTATCGGCCGTAGGAATCGCTCCGAACATCGAAAATATTGGGCTGGAAGATTTGGGAATAGTGCTTGAAAAAGGGAAAGTTAAAGTGAACGAGTTTTACCAAACCAACATTGATACCATTTTTGCCATTGGTGACATTATTGCAGGACCTGCGCTGGCCCATGTTGCCTCGGCTGAAGGAATTCTCTGCGTTGAAAAGATTGCCGGATTAAACCCACATCCGATTGATTATTCAAATATCCCGGGTTGTACCTATACAAATCCTGAAGTTTCTTCTGTTGGAATGACCGAACTAAAAGCCAAAGAAGCCGGCTATGAAATTAAAGTAGGGAAATTCCCCTTCTCTGCCAGTGGAAAAGCAAGCGCTTCCGGCCATAAAGAAGGTTTTGTAAAGCTTATTTTTGATGCCAAATACGGAGAATTACTGGGTGCCCACATGATTGGCGCTAATGTAACCGAGATGATTGCAGAACTGGTTGTTGCCAAAAAACTTGAAATAACCGGTCATGAACTGATCAAATCAATTCACCCCCACCCTACGATGAGCGAAGCTATTATGGAAGCGGCAGCTGACGCCTATGACGAAGTGATTCATCTTTAGTCTGATCATTGCAGATAGAAAATCTTAGTATTAAACTTTCATACCTGAAACCCATCCCGAAAAGATGGGTTTCATTTTATTCGAACAATAAAGTTCTTTGTTTAATTATTCTTAATCTATTGATTTTCAGGTATTTTATTTTTCTTCGTCATAATTATATCTATTTTTGTTTTACCCAAATTTTTAAAAACCTGAAAATGAAGAAAATTGCTGTTCTGATAGCGGTAGTACTTTTATTAATGAATACTGCCAATGCCGGTGGTATTTTAACAAATACCAATCAAAGCGCTCAGTTTGTACGCATGCTTTCCAGAAATGCCTCCACCGATCTGGATGCAGTCTATTTTAACCCGGCCGGGCTTACTCAAATGGAAAACGGATTCTATTTTGGCCTGCACAATCAAACTATTCTGCAAACAAAAACCATCCGCAGTGAATTTCCACTTCTGAATAATTCTGAATACCTGGGAGAGATAACCGTACCTGTATTCCCTTCTGCTTTTGCTGTATATAAATTAGAAAAATGGGCTTTTTCTGCAGGATTCGGACCAAACGCAGGAGGAGGAAGTGCGAAATACAAACATGGCCTGCCTTCATTCGAAAAACAAATTGCACGAACTGTACCTGCATTATCTGGATTAAGTGCTCTTGGATTTCCGGTTGATGCTTACAGTGTTGATATATCATTCGAAGGGAATTCAGTATTCTGGGGAATTCAACTTGGCGCGACTTATAAAATCAATGAAGTTTTATCTGTCTATGGAGGTGCCCGCTATCTGCCTTCTTCAAACACATACGCCGGAACCATTTCAAACATTCAACTGGGACCCGTTGGTGCCTTACAAAATGGACAAGAATATTTAACCGGTGCAGCCAATACTGCCACTGCTAAATCGCTGGCTACTGAAGCAGGAGCAACCAGTTTGCAGCCAATTGTTGCCGGAGGCGCTGGAGGATATACTATCGCGCAGGTTGAAGGTGCCGGCTACATAACCGCGGACGATAGGGCTCAAATTGAAGGAGGACTACAGCAACTTGGACTTTCCGAAGCACAGATAGGTGTAATCACGATTGCTGACGCTCAATCAACTTATACAACAGCCTCCAACTCTCTGGCCGCAACTGCCAGTCAATTAAATGCGAACAGTGCCGGTCTTGCCGATAAAAGAGTTGATACCAAGCAAACAGGATCAGGTATTACTCCCATAATAGGTTTTGATATTCACCTTGACAAACTGAACATCGGTTTAAAATATGAACACAAAACTTCTCTAGAATTAACCAACGCGACTATAGTTGATGATACGAATCCTCAACTTTTCCCTGACGGTCAAAAAACGAATAGTGATATTCCAGCCTTTATTGCCGGTGGTGCCGACTATAAAATCCTTGACAATCTGAAAATATCAGGTTCTTTCAATGTTTACCTGGATAAAAATGTAAACTGGGGGGAAAATATTTACGGACAGGAACGCACAATCGATAAAAACTTTGTAGAGTTGTCATTGGGACTGGAATACAAATTAACCGATCAATTTGCCGTTAGTGCAGGTTATATGAATTCGAACACTGGTGTTAGCGAACAATTCCAAAGCGATTTCAATTTCAGCGACGACTCTTATACCGTGGGGATGGGTTTCCAGTGGAATATGAACAAAAAACTGACTCTTGATGCCGGCATGATGCTTTCAACATACAAGACTGGTTCTAAATCATTTACTGAACCTGAACCTATTGGAACGTATAAAGAAACCTACACAAAAGACACGTTTACCTTTGCTTTTGGAATCGGATATAAAATATTCTAGTACTTGATTTTTTCATACCAAGGGTGCTCATTAACTAAAATGAGCACCTTTTTTTTGATCCGGCAGATTTTGGTTCCGGAATCAAAATCCATTGTCATCCCTTTGAATTACCTGAAGCAATAAGCTATATTTGCTACCTCAACCTTTTTAAGCTAAAATTACAGAACGATGGAATTTAAGAATTTTACTTATCTGATTATATTGGCAGCTTCAGTTACAGTACCATTGATACTGAGTTTCGACAAAAAAGTTCAGTATTATAAAAATCTAAAATACATACTTCCGGCTATTCTGGTTACAGCCGCTGTATTTCTAGCCTGGGACATCAATTTTACCGAAGCTCTGGTATGGAGTTTTAACTCCGAATATACAATTGGTATAGCATTCAAAGGGTTGCCCATCGAGGAATGGCTTTTCTTTTTCGTCATTCCTTATGCATGTGTCTTTAATTACGAAGTTCTGAAATTTTACTTCAAAAAACAGGAATATGCCAATCCTTTTCTGGCCTTCAGCCTGTTACTTGTTGTTGGTTTTGCACTAATCACTTATTTTTTCAGGAACCTGGGATATACTTTCCTGACCTTCCTTTTTTCTACCGTTTATCTCGGATACACTGTTTTCCGGAACAAGTTCAAACAACACATCACCAAGTTTTATTTCAGCTATTTTGTTTCGCTGATCCCTTTTATGATTGTCGACGGAATATTAACCTCATTACCCGTAGTAAAATACAATCCTGCATACATTCTGAATATTCGTATTCTAAATATTCCTGTCGAAGACTTTTCGTACTTTTTCCTGATGCTCCTGATGGTGACAACCATTTATGAATTCCTGAAGGAAAGCAAATATTATTAACCGGCTATTTGGATGAAAAAATTAAAGATTGAAATACAGGTTACTATTCTAACGATCTGCATTGCAGTTGCGGTGGCTGTTTCGGGTTATCTGGCCTACCAAAGTTTTTCCCAGATTGTCGATTCTATCCACAAAGAAGCACGTCCTGATTTAAAACTACTGCTCATAAAAGATATCGCATCTGATTTGAATGAAGTTGAAAATACGGTGCGCCTTTATAGTTTGACAGGCGACGCCACATTTATTAATCCATATAGAAACTTAAATGTCACCATCCAGGAAAAATTGTCGGAACTTCAGGAATATGCTGTTCCGGAATCAAATGAAATACAGCAAATTAACTCTATCCGGCAGCTTGTCAACCGTAAATTACTGATTTGGGATAAAATACGAGCGCTGCACCATTTAAAGGGTAATACTGACAACTCTTTTTCAGAATTGTATTCGAAAATAGATACGGCAATTGTTGAAGCTGACACGATCATTATTAAGCCTGAAGCGAAAAAAGCTTTTTTAAAACGCTTGTTCGGTAAAAGAGACACAAATACCAGACGGGCCATCATCATTGATAAAAGCAAGGAAAAAGAAATTATCAAGCAGGAAATTGCAGGCATCGAAAAGCAGATTACCCATCAAACCAAAACTTTTCAGGCCAAAGAAAGGACTTTACTTGAACAGAATATTCAGGTAACTAAAATTCTAAATCAGCAAATTGAACAAATTGAAACCAGCGAACAAAAACACCTGGAGACAAAAACCATAGAAGCTGATTTTATGGCGGCCCAAACTTACAGGCGACTGGCAATTTTTACGGTTGCAGCAATTATCCTTTTGATTAGCGTATTAATCCTTTTCTTCCGAAACCTTCAGCGAAACCGCACCTACCAGCAAGTTCTGACTAAAGCAAAATCGGAAGCCGAAAGCCTGACGAAAGCAAAAGAAATTTTTGTGGCTACGGTCAGTCATGAAATGAGGACACCAGTAAATGTCATTTTTGGTTTGACCGAACAAATGCTTCAAAAGGCCACTCAAAATGAAGTGAAAGCTGATCTGGAAATCGTATACAAATCTGCCGCGCACCTGATTTCACTGGTCAATGACACGCTTGATTTCTCGAAAATTGAATCACAAACGCTAAAAATAGAACAAATTGATTTTTTGCCTGATGAAATCTTTCAGGAGGTTTATACCCTGCATAAAAATTCAGCTCATTCGAAAGGGATTGAATTGATTTTCAACAAACACACTGATGAAAACCTGGTATTAAAAGGCGATCCGGTCCGGTTAAAACAAGTCCTGATCAATTTAATCACCAATGCGATTAAGTTTACCAATCATGGTCATATCGAATTGATTGCCTCATGCGAAGAAATTTCAGGCGAAGATTACCTGCTTCACATTGAAGTCTCTGATACGGGTATCGGCATTACCAAAGAAGATCAGCATAAGATTTTTGAAGAATTTGTGCAATTGGATTCCGATCTGACTCAGAAACAGCGCGGAACCGGCCTGGGCCTCGCCATCGTTAAAAAACTAATCGACCTTCAGAACGGGAAAATTGAACTGGAAAGTATTAGGAGCAAAGGAAGCCGGTTTCGCATACAAATTCCTTATCAAAAAGGACATCTGGAAAACGTTAGAATCAGATCAGAGGAGCAGCCTGATATTCCTGCATCTTTCAACAGATTGCATTTTCTAATTGTTGATGACGAAGAATTCAACCTTTACCTGCTTAAAAATATTCTAAAAAAATGGGGCGTTTCATATACAGAAGCACACAATGGAAAGGAAGCGACGGAGTTTGTGCGGAAAGAATCATTTGATCTGATTCTGATGGACATTCGAATGCCTGTGATGGATGGCTATGAGGCAGCAAACAGGATCATGCAGGATCGCCCTTCTTCCAGAATTATTGCACTGACTGCCACCAACAAACCGGATGACCGGCAAAAGAACAATAAATCAGGAATACAGACTTTTTTACAAAAGCCTTTCACCGAATCAGCCTTGTATCATGCTGTAATTAAATCACTCCCGGCTAAATACGGTACAAGAGATCAAGATGAAGGCGGGGGAAATTCACCTGTTAATTTGGATGATCTGAGAAAATTGACTGGCGATGATCCTGCCTTTTTTAATGAAATGCTAAGGATATTCGTAAGTTCAAGTGAAAATGGATTTAAAACAATTCGTCACAGTTTTCAGATATCTGATTGGGATGCCATTGCTGAAGCTGCACATAAACTGGCAGCACCGTCCAAGCACATTCAAAATTCACTTTACGATAATCTAAAAAATCTCGAAAGTGAAGCCAAAACAAATAAAGACTGTAATAAAATAAAACGACTGGTAGATAGTATAGCGAAGGAAATCACACACATCAATGCTTTCATAAACCAAAAACTAACTGAAGAGTAAATCAGTTATGTTTCATGCTAAGGGACACAGCCAACGCACATTTGTTTTTCTCCGACACACAATTCAAGCCTCAGGAAAACAAAAGAGCTAAAATTTTCCCTTCACACGTAGCATTTATCTTCTGTATTGGTTTAATAAGTTTGCCGCTGACAAATAAACTATGAAAAATAATTTATTTAAAAAATTTGACATTTAATAAACTATTATTTATATCATTTCCATAAGGTTAAACCTGATATTTGAACTATGAGAAATAAGAATATTTCAACTCAATCCAATGAACTTTTGACCCATTTTAATGGGATTGAGAAATTTTGCTTTAAAAGTTCAGAAGCATTTGAGGTTCTGTCTAAATCCTCAAAACCAACAGTAAATCAGCTTTTGAGCGACATGACAAAGCGCGGTTTATTGATGAGAATAAAAGATAGAGTTTATTATATTATACCTTATGAGAAAGACCCGGAAAGTTTTATGCCCGACTGGCACCTGCTGACAGAGAATCTCGTAAATGGAATAGATCATTACATAGGATACTATTCTGCACTTCAATTGCTCTTCCCCTATATATCAAGTAATCCATGTTTTGTATTTACCGAAGATAAAGTTCATCGAAAAACTCCAGCTCTGCGAGTATTTGCGGAACGAATAATGGAATTCACTACTTCAACATTTAAATGATCCTACTTATTTTATCAAAATGAGAATCAGATTCTAGTTTCAGGCAAAATCTTCCTAACTTTCCGGCATTATTATCGAACCTAAGCAACAAATAAGTATAAAAATGGAGGGTAGACCTTTTAAGATATTTGTCGTTGAAGATGATGCGTGGTACAATCATCTGCTAGTACACACTCTTTCTCTAAATCCTGATTACGAAATTCAGTCTTTCGCCACGGGAAAAGACTGTCTGGCCAATTTATACAAACAACCAGATATAGTAACCCTGGATTACCGGCTTCCGGATACCGTAGGATTGGAAGTCCTGAGAGAAATCAAAAAAACAAATGAAGATATACAGGTCATCCTGATTTCTGAACAAGTCGACATTGACGTGGTTGTCACTTTACTGAAACTAGGAGCTTACGACTACATTGTCAAATCTAATGACATAAAAGAGCGTTTGCTGAATACGGTCAACAACATAAGGAAAGGCAGTAAGCTAAAAAAAGAGATTGTAAATTTACGGCAGGAAGTCAGGAAAAAATATACCAAACAGAATACCATTATCGGGAACAGTGACGCAGTCCAAAAGGTTTACGACCTGATTGACAAAGCTACCCGAACGAATATTTCCGTCACCATAACCGGAGAAACAGGTACAGGCAAAGAATTGGTTGCCAAAGCCATCCACTACAATTCTGACCGATCAAATTATCCGTTTGTGGCAGTAAATGTTGCAGCGATCCCAAAAGAGCTGATCGAAAGTGAACTTTTCGGACACGAGAAAGGTGCTTTTACCGGGGCAAGCTTCCGTCGGACAGGCAAGTTTGAAGAAGCCAATGGAGGCACTTTATTCCTCGACGAGATAGCTGAGATGGAAATTTCTCTTCAGGCTAAATTGTTAAGGGCATTGCAGGAAAAAGAAATCATCAGGATAGGCAGCAATACGACGGTAAAAACAGATTGCCGCATTATTACTGCAACCAACAAAAACCTGACTGAAGAAATAAAAAAAGGAAATTTCAGGCAAGACCTGTATTATCGGTTATATGGCATGCCTATCGAACTTCCACCTCTGCGCGAACGGGGAAATGACTTGATTATACTGGCAAAACACTTTATACAATTGTTCTGCAAAGAAAACAACATGGCTGTGAAAACCTTGTCGCCCGAAGCTTCAGCCCGTTTGCTTTCTTATGCCTTCCCCGGAAATATCCGCGAATTAAAATCAGTAATCGAACTGGCTGTGACTTTGGCCGAAGGAGATGAAATTTCAGCAGATCAAATCGTTTTAGGCGAGGCACATGACGTTCTCACCGACCTATTTAATGAAGAACTCAATCTTCGCGAATACGTTATCCAAATTGTTAGAAAATTCCTTAAAAAATACGATAATAACATCAAACTGGTGTCAGAGAAACTGGATATTGGGGTAGCAACCATCTATCGCATGTTGAAAGAAGACAAATAAAGAACCCATGAGTTTCTGTCTTTTACTTTTTATCAATTTTGGAACATATTTTATCAATTTGAGAAAACAAGCTTCAGAGCAATAATCACAAATTACACATTATCAGCCCATTATGCAAATAATAAATATTGGCACAGGCATTGCAATGCCTTGTCCGGAAGAAGTATGGCACTAAATGCATTGACCAGAATAATGTGATCGAGTCACTACTTTTTCTTTAAAACAAATAAACATTATTGGCTAAATAAAAAGACATGGAAAATACAAAAAAGACACAGTTCGTGGCAATCCTTATTGCAGGTTTTATTTTGATTGTCGCAATCGTTGGCGGAGTGTACATTTATAACCAAAAGGAAGCAGAAATTAATTCCCTGATGGTTGAAAAGAGCAAAACCGACCTGATGATACAGCAGAAAGATTCCGTCATGTATGATATGGAAAGCACTTTTGCTGAAATCGAAGACAATTTGAAAGCCATTAAAGAAAAAAGAAAACAAATTTCTCTGGTGAATTCAGAAGGTGGAAAAAACAGGAAAAAGGCAATTAGTGAAGACATCAAACTGTTAGACAATTTGGTGGATGAAAACAATAAAAAAATTGCCATACTGGAACGGAAATTAAGAGAGTCAGGATTGAACCTAAAGTCTTATGAAAAAAGGCTGAAGAGTTTAACTGAAACCATTGAAAGTCAGAACGCAGAAATTGCCGAATTAAAAACACTGATTGAAGACAAAAATATCACGCTGGCTAAGCTCGGCTACAAGATTCAAAATATGGATTCTGCGATGGCAAGTCAGTCTGATACCATTACCTTTAAGCAAAAACAGATTCTGGACAAAACAGATAAACTGAATACGGCTCATATCGTGCTTGGTACTTTCAAGGAACTGAAAAAAGAAGGCATACTGAACCGCGAAGGTGCAATACTTGGTATTGGAGGAAGTAAAGCAATTCAGGAAAATTTTGATCCCAAATACTTTACCACGCTCGATATTCGAACAGCAAAAACAATTCAGCTAAACACTAAAAAGGTAAAAATCATCTCCGAACATCCGGATAGTTCTTATACACTGGTTGAAAAAAACGGACAAATTGCTTACCTGCAAATCGATAATCCGGAAGAATTCTGGAAAATATCGAAATATGCGGTCCTTGAATTAAAATAAACAATCAGGTTTAAACAATTCATTCATATAACAAGTAACACAATCGTCCAAATTTTGTGTTATTCGTCCAAAAGGCTGTTACGGTTATTTCCGAGCAGCCTTTTTTTGTGAATACAAATAATTGAATCAAATAATTTCCAGTGATTTTCCGACTTTAATGAATGCCGCAACAGCCTGATCGATCTGAGCTTTTGTATGTGCAGCAGAAAGTTGAACACGAATGCGTGCCTTGCCTTTTGGCACAACCGGGAAAACAAATCCAATCACATAAATACCTTCTTTCAGCAACTCATTTGCAAAATTAACAGCCAGCGGAGCATCGTAAATCATAACCGGAACAATCGCGGTAGTACCTTTCACTAAATCGAATCCGGCGGCTTCCATCTTGCCTCTGAAGTATTTGGCATTTTCCATAGTTCGCTCCGGAAGTTCAGATGATCCACTTAGCAAATCGAGAACTTTGATCGTTGCTCCAACAGTTGCAGGAGCCAGCGTATTCGAAAACAAATAAGGACGCGAACGCTGACGAAGCATATCGATAATTTCTTTACGTCCCGAGGTACAGCCACCGTTTCCACCACCCAGCGCTTTTCCAAAAGTTGTGGTAATGATATCGATCTTTCCCAATAGTCCGAAATGTTCCGCAGTTCCTCTACCTGTTTTCCCGATGTAACCTGAAGCATGCGAATCGTCAACCATAATCAGTGCATCATATTTCCTGCACAATTTCACAATATCAGGAAGCCGGGCCAAATCACCATCCATCGAGAAAACGCCATCGGTTACCACCAAGCGATACTTTGCTGACTGTGATTCCTTCAGACGACTCTCAAGTTCCGACATATCAGAATGTTTATATCGTGCACGCTGAGCCTTGCAAAGCCTCACTCCATCGATGATCGAAGCATGATTCAACTCATCTGAAATGATAATACTATCATCGCTCAATAATGGTTCAAAAACACCGCCATTGGCATCAAAGGCGGCACAATACAGAATAGTATCTTCAGTACCCAAAAAATCAGATACCTTCTGTTCCAGTTCCTTATGAATTTGTTGTGTACCACAAATAAAACGAACAGACGAAAGCCCAAAACCCCAGGTTTCCATGGTTTCCTGAGCCGCCCTGATTACTTCAGGATGATTGGCCAAACCAAGGTAATTGTTGGCGCAAAAATTCAAAACCATTTGATCGCCCGAAACCGAGATCTGCGAACTTTGTGACGAAGTGATGATCCGTTCGGTTTTATACAAACCCTGCTCTTTTAGTTCCTGCAGAGTCTGTGCTAAATCTTGTTGTATTTTTCCATACATGTCGCGAAGTTTAAATTTAAAGAACAAAGTAATGGATTCATCGACTGAAAATAAGTGATAAAACACAGTCCCTTGTCTTTTAATATGAATTTTAAATCAGGACAATTTAACGACTGCAGAATGAAAATCAAATTCATTTTCAGGAAATCGGAAAATAAAATAGCTTTTATGTCCGTGTCAGCTTTTTTTTTTATTAATTGGCTGATGTTTTTGTGGAAAAAACAGGATTGTCCGGGTATGAACTCACGGATATTCATTTCATTTAAAATAACACAATTACTACTGATGCGTTAAAATTGATCATTAAATAAATCATATTGTTCTTTGAAATTTTGATTGACTTCTAGTTCAGTAATTAACTCCTTTAAGGCTGCTTTGTCGAAAACTGAAATGCCTAAGATTTG
>Ga0209386_1000006_pt1 | contig 144409 bp, 115 predicted proteins | sample NGEPertwo_FD_184510 | JGI IMG/M metagenome (GOLD analysis project Ga0209386, IMG submission 184510) | Arctic peat soil microbial communities from the Barrow Environmental Observatory site, Barrow, Alaska, USA - NGEE Permafrost154B-two... | ecosystem: Environmental > Terrestrial > Soil >...
ACATCAAGCTAAAATATCAGCAGATCCCCCTGCCCAGAAAAAAATCCGTGTGGCACACTGGCGAAATTTTAAAAAATCAAAAATCAGATTGTCAGATCGTTATGGACGGATAGCTGCAATGTGGGTTAATTTTTTGTTCTTTAAAGAGTGTCTTTTTCAGAACTTGCAGGATGCAAAGTCCCTAGTTTAGTGAATACAGGGGGCAATATCGAATTTAATCTTTTTATGTGGTTGATTTTCAGAAACTAATATATCGAACTCAGTTTAATACCACCCCAAGCTAAATCTTATTAATCAGCTATCAATCTTAAAAAATAGATACCCACACAAATCGTTACAGAACCCCAATTATTGTTCCTGTGTGATGGCCGTGGCTGACCGTTTGTAACGGTAAATGAAATCCGGTACAAACGAAATGACTATAGCAGTCGAACCCAGCATAAGCATGAGCGGATTCTGGTCAGCCAGCTGTAAAGAAAATACCATGGCAATAAGGAACAAATCAGCACCGACAATCAGTAAGGTACATTTCAGGTGTGAGAAACCCAATCTTAATAGTTTATGGTGAATGTGATTCATGTCGGGGGCAAATGGTGATTTTTTCAGTAGAATCCGTATGCTAAATACCCTGATCATGTCAATTAAAGGAAACGCGAGAACAGCCATGGAATAGACGGGTGAAAATTTGCGTACCTGTTCGGTTCCTGTCATTGAAAATTCGTTGTATTGAATCACAAAAACGGCAAGCAGCAGTCCAAGTAACAGTGATCCGGTGTCGCCCATGAATATTTTATTTTTATTGCCAAATACGTTGTATATAAAAAAGGAGCTTAAACTTCCGGTGGTGGCAAAACACAAAATAGCATAGGTGAAATGTCCGGATATCAGAAAGTTTGTACCGAAAATAATTGTGGCTAATATACTGAACGCGGCAGCCAGCCCGTCAATTCCGTCAATCAGGTTTATGGAATTGATAATGGCTACTATAGCCAGCAGACTGATCAAACAACTGGTGACATAACCGATTTCATTCAGACCAAGGATACCGTGCAAATGAGTAAACCGGATATCTCCCAGCACAATGAGAACAAAAGCACTGATTAACTGGGCTATGAATTTTTTATGGGCATGGATAATCATGATGTCGTCTTTCAGACCGATAAAAAATAAGATGACCATGCTTACCATGATAAATTTGAAATCGTCGAAAGGATATTTATAAACGCCCAGAAGTGTTGCGATAGTAATTGCACCGAACAAAGCCACTCCTCCCAGATTTGGAATTACTGTTGTATTGACTTTTCGTCCGTCGGGTACATCGTATAAATGTTTTGCTTTCGATACCCTCACAATAACAGGAATCGTATATAGGACTATGAATAATCCAATAAAAAAAGCAATTGTAATTTGAATGATTGGGGTCATGTTTTTTTTCTTGATCGAACTGTAAATATATACATAAAAAGCATAAATGGGCATCCTCAGAATAGAAGCATCGTTTTAAACGGGAGTTAAGTCGTGATTTGTTTGTTTGTTGATTATACGAATTGTTTTGTTGAGGCAAACTGTTTATTTGTATCGGATTGCTTCGCTCTCCTGCGTCGGATTCGCAATGACGCGTTGATGATGAGGCGCTCAATGCGAGTAACCGCATACCGTCATTGCGAACGGAGTGAAGCAATCTGTTGAAGGTACGGTTGTTTATTCTGTGTTTTGTTTTGCGAACAGATTGCCACGGCTTCGTTCCACAAGCTCGCCCGCCTGCTGCGGACAGGCAATCTGTTGAACTTTATTCCGATTCAAAAACTACCCCATCCTAATCCGTATCTATAAATTCGTAATGCCTGCCTCGGCGGCAGACGGGCAAGGTGCGGTGGAGTCCTTCGGATAAAGTAAACGGTGCTTTAAAACCTGAACGGTGTGCGGCGGTGGCATCAAACTGAGTGGTAGCGCCCCGAAACGCTTCGCTACGGGGCAGTCCCGCCAGCGTCTGGCAGGCAGAACTTCTTAACGCAACAGCACTTACCGAAATTTTTTTACAGGTAATTTTAGCCAGACGATCAAAACTTAAACATCCTGTATAGCCCAATCCATAAGGTAAACGAACTACAGATGTTTTTTTGTTGGTTAATTATATCGTTTTGGGCTCGATTACCTTTAGACCATTAATGTTTTCGAAATCTTTTGTATTAAGGGTTAAAATATCCAAGCCATTTACCAAACAAGTTGCAGCAATTAATGCATCGGGAAGCTTAATTTTATGCCCTTTCCTGATTAATATGGTTTCTTCAATTATTTTATTATCAATTGGATGTAGAATCGAATGATTGATTAGCAAATTAAATTTATCTTCTTCGTTTTTGTCAAGGTTAGGAAAACCCAGAAGTTCAATTTTATTGATCACGGAAATGTGGTATTCGGTATCGAAAACATTGTCTAATTTGTCCATGAATTTATCATTCAACCGATTGCCAATATATCCGATTGCAATATTGGTGTCGATTAATATCTTTCGTCCCATTCTGCTCTTTCTTTATCGATGGTTTCAATCATTTCTTTTGCACGGGAACTTGCGATTGCCCCTCTAAGTTGTCTCGACAGATTTTTATTCTTTATTTCTTTTTTAGGCAATACAATTAAACCGGCCTGTTCCATTCCCTTTAAAATTGCTAATGCATCCTGATTAATAATATTTATCTTTAATGTTTCCATTTTTGTTGTCGTTTTCACAAAGCTAAAAAAAGAATTTCAATGTTTACTATGCGCTGCTGTCAATAAATAAATTGAAATTTTGCGCAGGTTTTTTATATCCGCCAAGTCCCACTTTAATGTTCTATCTTTTCCTTAATATCAGTTGTGGAATTTTGGAAACATTCTTATTTTTCGGTATTCGTATCTGATGAGATTGCCACGGTCTCGTGCCTCGACCTCACAATGACGCTATAATGACCGCGTACCGTCATTGCGAACGGAGTGAAGCAATCTGTTGAAAGTTCCGAATGCTCTATTTGTATGTTTTTGTTATGCGAACAGATTGCCACGTCCTCCTTCGTCGGACTCGCAATGACGCGTTGATTAGGAGTCGCGCAATGACGCTATAATGACCGCGTACCGTCATTGCGAGGTACGAAGCAATCTGTTGAAGGTACGGTTGTTTATTCTGTGTTTTGTTTTGCGAATAGATTGCCACGGCTTCGTTCCACAAGCTCGCCCGCCTGCTGCGGACAGGTAATCTATTGAACTTTATTCCGATTCAAAAACTACCCCATCCATTTTGGTATCTATAAATTCGTAATGCCTGTTCGGCGGCAGACGGGCAAAGTACGGTGAAGGCCTTCTGATAAAGTAAATGGTGCTTTAATCCGGAATTGTGTACTGTTGTGGCATCAAATTGGGTAGTTGCACAGAACTTCTTAACACGTACTGCACTTACCGAAAACTTTTTACCAGTTAATTTTGCAAGGAGATTAAAACTTAACCCTCCTGCATAACCCAACTAATAAGGCTAAAGAAAAAAGGTGATTTATTCTTGATGTTTTTCCCACACTGGAAAGCTAATGATTGAAACATGGAGGTCTATCTGTTATAAAACTTCAAAGTGCCTTTTAACTTTTACGTATTTTTTCTGTGGAAATTTTGAAGTTTGTCTTTCTGTCTTGGTATTTTCTTCATCGATAAAAGTGATGACAGAACCTTCAGGTATTTTATCAGTCAATTCCGGATTGTCGATGATTTGCTCAACAAAATCAAAAGCAACTGCAATGTCTCGTTGTATTTGTTCTTTATTTGTCATTTTTGATCTTTTTTATGTATTGTTCTTTATACCATTCCCATTTATCGTCTAAATCTTGTTTGGAAAAAGTAAACGCATATTTTAAATCAGGTACTTCTATTGCTTTTTTTTCTTTATCTCCATTCGGATGCAGTAAATCTCTGTGAAAGAATCCATGAGCACAATCATATCTGACAATTGCAGCCCATTTACCATTAATCATTGCTTCATACTGGATAATTATATCAAGTATTTCTCCTTTATCTTTATCAAAGCGAACTCTAATTCTGTCTTTGAATTGATTTCCCAGAAAAATAAAAAACTCTTTCTCGTTCACCTTAACTAGTTTATTGGCAAAGATACAAATTTATCTGTTTCGATGTTTTTTAATATGACGTCAGCCTGAAGGATCACCATATTTGAACATTTTGAACACTCCTGCCCGCAGCAGGTGTGTTCCATTGTTATCCCCTCCATAGGCGGGCAGGCGTGTTCATCGTTTATTTCGACTCAAAAACCACCTCATCTTTTCCGAATCAATAAACTCATAATGCCTGCCTCGGCGGCAGACGGGCAAGGTGCGATGAAGTCCTTCAGATTGCCGCGTCCTACTGAGTCGGACTCGCCCTCTTGCTGTGGGCAGGCAATCTGCTGAAAGTTACGAATGCTTTGTTTTTATGTTTTTGTTATGCGAACAGATTACCACGTCCTCCTTCGTCGGACTCGCAATGACGAGTTTATAATGAGTTGCGCAATCATGGATTGGGGCAATGACTCCATATAGAGCGTCATTGCGAGGTACGAAGCAATCTGTCATTCAATGGATTCTGATAAGTCTTTCCATTGCGGATTAAACCGGTTTATTAAATCCAACTTCTTTTGCCGTGAACCGGATTTAAGTTGCTTTTCTCGATGTATTGCTTCCTCAATGTTCGTGAATCCTTCGTAGTAGACCAGTTCCTTTACATTGTATTTATACGTAAAGGAGTATTTGTACATGCCCGTTCGATGTTCATACAATCGGTTGGCCAGATTGCTGGTTACTCCTGTATAAAGTACCGTGTGGTTTTTGTTGGTTAGGATGTATATGTACCCGCCACGTTCCATAAGTGTTTATTGGGTTTATCATTAGATTGCCGCGCTCCCTGCGGTCGCTCGCAATGACGCGTTGATGATGGCGTACCGTCATTGCGAACGTAGTGAAGCAATCTTTAGAAAGTTGTGGTTACTTCGGTTGTGTGTTTTTGTAATGCTAACAGATTGCCACGTCCTCCTTCGTCGGACTCGCAATGACGATCCTCGTACCGTCATTGCGAACGTAGCGAAGCAATCTGTTGAAAGTTGTGCCTTTTTGTTTTTTTGTATCCGTACTGAACGTCATTGCCACGGTCTCGTTCCTCGACCTCTCAATGACGTTCAGATAATGAGGCTTGCAATCACTCCTATCCGTGTCATCAGTGTTCCATTGTCATCAGTGTTCCATCGTTAGCGAAATAATATGCATCGCCAGTTGATTGATGGACATTAGCGGTGCAATAATGTCAGCCGGCATCGGTAATATGCCTGTCTGAGCTGTAATAATGTCAGTCGGTGGTTGATAAATGTGCACCATTGATAGCTTAAGCTTAACCGGCAGTTGCTAAACATGTACCGGCAATGGCATATAATGGTCCGGCGCTCTATTATATACTATTGAGAGTAGTTAAAAATTCTTTCTTAATTAAATTCTTATTTATGAAAGTATCATAAAATATCATTAAAATAAATTAAAATACATTATATTATGTATGTATTATTTTGTACCTTTTACATGAATTTGATCTTGCTGTATTTATTCAGCACATACTCTTGATTTATCAACTTTTATTTTCTTTGGATTCGTTGTTTTTACAAAGTTTCATCAGGCCGGAAAATAGATGGGGGGTGGATCTTTCAGACCAGTATCATGCGTATTGAAATTGAAACTGATTGAATCAGTTCATCCTATTCATGCTACCGGTGATTGGTTATTTTTTTTGATAATTCAATAATTACTTTACGAATGGAAAAAAAGCAAATTAATAAGCTCCGGATGTTTGGTTCTGTTGATTTGGTCCTTAAAAATCATTCTCAGCTTTTTACCCAGCTGGAAGACCTTGTGCTTGCACATGCAACCTTGCAGGATGGTCTTGTGGTTTTGGGGCGAAACAGACAGGTGCAGGAGACCGACAACTCGGGTCTTACTGATACCAAGACTGATTTGCGAACTAACCTGGTTAACCTGATGTTTTTCTTATCTGTTGCTATAAAGTCTTATGCCAATTCTATGAAAGATATGGATTTGAAGGCAAAGGCTAATTACAGCAAGGCAGAACTGAAACAATCGCCTGATCCGGTTTTGTATGATATTGGAATTTTATTGGTCAATCTGGCCAGTCCAATACTACCCGAACTAAGCAAGTATTTTGTAAGCAGTGAAAAAATTACTGAACTGAATGCTTTGCTCTCTGGTTTTAATTTGGCTATTCCTCAAAAAAGAGTGGCTAATTCGGTTTCAAAAGTCTCAACCGGAAATATCGGCGAGGTCATTGTAAAGTTAAGCAAACTGCTGAAAGGTGAAATTGATGTACTGATGCGGCTTTTCGAAGAAAGCCAGCCCGATTTTTACAAAGCCTACAAAAATGCCCGGATTATTGTTGACTATTCCGGACGCGGTCCTTCTGGTTCTCCAGAAGCCCAGGTGCCTGAGCCAATGAGCCAAAAGGAAGAGATAAACTGACTATTCAATTTCATGCAAGTTCAAAAGTAGTTTGAAAAAAGCCTGTACAAACTGCCTGCTGAACTATGCCTGAAGTTATTTCTCCATTGGGGATGATCGGAAAAGCGTTATTGCGACTGGCTAATTGCCTGGTTGTAATGACGCTTTTTTATGCGAATAAAATTTAATTGAACACTGATTAAACACCTGCCCGACGCAGGCGGGCGTCACATCTGTCACATCCGTGTTTTATCCTCTTTCCGAAATTCAGCAATAATCCAACTTCAATATTTGTTGCTTTCAGGTAATTGATCAATTGAAATTCATTTTCTTCACACAGAACCTCGGCTGCTTTATTTGGCGATATAACGGATAGTGTGGAATTTAGCTTTTAATCGCAAATAAAACCGCTTGATTTTATTGTTTAAATAAGGTAATAAGCTTGTGTTTCTATGTTTACTTTTTCTACTGAGGTTATGTTGAAATAGTAAGGTTCCAAAAATATTTAATTGTTTAATTGTCTGTGTCGTAAATACATTATCATGGAATGAGCCTTGTTCTTGTTTTTTTAACCTTCGTAGAACATTTAACACCACGCCAATCTAAACTTTATTTATAGCTATGAATTTGAAAAAATATTAACCCATACGAAACGTTATAAAACCTTAAAACCTGCAGGAAATGAAGCCTTGCAGGTTTTTTTTATCGTCTACGTAATTGTGATCGTAGTGAGGCCCATCTGCTGCGGACAGGCAATCTGTTGAAAGTTACGAATGCTTTGTTTGAATGTTTTTGTTATGCGAACAGATTGCTTCGTCCTCCTGCGTCGGACTCGCAATGACGACAATAGCAACGTCATTGCGAACGCAGTGAAGCAATCTGTCATTAATTGGGGTTCAAGTCTTTGTTTGCGTTTTGTTATGCGAACAGATTGCCACGGTTTCGTTCCTCAACCTCGCAATGACGCGTTGATAATGAGACTTACAATCAGGTGGGGGTATTCGAACAGATTGCTTCGTCCTATTTCGTCGGAATCGCCCGCCTGCTGCGGACAGGCAAAGACAACAATAGCAAGGTCATTGCGAACGTACTGTAGCAATCTTTTGGTGGAATTAAGAATGCTTTTAAACAGCAACTGAAGAATTTTGGATATATTCTTTGCAAATTAATTCCACTTAGGTGAGTGCTTTTTTACTGAAGGACTTATAACCAGTTTGTATTACAATTACCTTCTTTCCTTATTTTATTATCCCTATTTCTTCAAATGGAATTTGCTGAAACCCCGGTATTCTTTTGAATACTTCTGAAGTTTTTTTCAACTTAAAGTTCTGATCTTTTTCGCTTACAAAACCAGGATCCTCATCTGTAACAAAGTTATTATCCGAATAGTCAAGAAATTTTGGATTGCCATCGATTACTTTTTTGATCCTGACAAATACATTTTTATCTATTCGATTCCTTTTTGGAAGAGCTGGGTTATCTTCGAAATATCTGGCTAATTCAGGATATTTGAGACTATACGGTGGTTGATTGTATTTGACTGCATTCAACCTCTTTTCAAAAAGATTACCAGGCTTGATCCAATCATTAGCAATAGACTGTAATCTGTTATCTATATGAATTGCCAGGGGGCTGTCAATAAAAATATTGTTCATATAAGAATTATCACTTCCACCACCAATCAGTGAAGGTATTGTTCCTGCCTTATAAAATACATTGCCAAAGACATTCATTCCGCAAGCGCCATCATCATGATAGACAGCCGATGTAGAGTAAACTCCTCCCAACTCATGAAAATAATTGAAACGTACCTGATTACCCCTCATGGAAGGATTTCGTCCATAATATAGTGCTCCTACATCATTAGTTGAAAGGCAAACATCATGGATATCGTTGTATTCAATCAGATGATCGTTTCCCGACAAGAGGATGGCTACATGTGGGGCGTTATGAATTTCGCAATGCGCAATACGATTTCCAACCCCGCTAATCTGAACTCCTGCGCAATATGTTTTTACAATCCGGTTAAAGTCATGAATAGAACAATTCTCTACATAATTTTTGCCTGTATCCAATGTATGCCGGTTACCCCCGGAAAGATGAACTCCTCCTGCTCCAGTCTGGTAAATAGAACAATTAACAAGCCCATTATTTTTGCCGGAAATCATACCATTGATGTCGCTGATAGCGACCGCATAAGAACCTAAATTTCTGATTGTGCAATCCTTCAATATACATTGCGAGGTACTTTTCATGTCCACCCCTATTCCTCTGGCACAATCGAATGTTATTCCCTGAATGTTTATATCTTCTGCCTTTTCAATTACAATAAACGGATCTGCAAGAACGGACAGTTCCAATTGTTCTATCTTCCCGGGATTATAAAAATAAAGGATTCCTTCCTTTCGATCGATATAATACTCCCCGGGGACATCAATTTCTTCCGGAATGTTATAGGCGTACCAGGTATTCCATGGTTTACCTGAAGAAAAACCATAATTATGTGACTGCACAGTCGTAAATAGTTTTCCTATTGTATCAATTGAGGCTAGTTTAACAGCATCGTCAGCCCAACCGTACTTGAAATACCCAGATATCCAAATATCGTCCATCGTTTTCCATTTTGAAGGATGATCTCCCGAATATGCAAATTTGCCCCCATATTTTTCTGTTTTCTTATTGGGAGAAGCCAAGCCGTTATCAATGACCTTGCCTATGGTAATTGTTGAATCATTGGGCCAACGGGAGAGATGACCAGGTTTTCCATCGATGAAAAGTTCCATCCAGGAACAAACAGGAGGATGACCAAACCCAACCTGATTCAAATGACCATAATCGGTTATCCCCAATTTTTTGAGGTTAACCATTAAAATATGATTACGTTTATTTTTAGGAAATATGTTCTCTTTGCTACTACCAGCAACCAATTTTGCTTTTCCCGGATCGATTGTAATTCCCCCGGTAAAGCGAACAACTTCACTTTTCAAGGGTGAAATCGTCAATTCATTATCACGTTCGTCAAATTTTGTGGACTGGGTAAAATAATAGTCACCTCCCCTTAAAAGGATGGAATAAGGTCCTTTCTCTCCTGAAAACTTTTTTATCCGAAGAAAATCTCTTGCCTTTTCAAGTGTTAAAAACGGATTGTCTAATGTGCCGATGCCCGAATCATTGCCAGTGGTGGAAACATATACTGGTTCCATTCCTATACAATGAATGCTTAATAGTAGGGAAAACGCAAATAGCAAGTATTTTTTTATTTTACACATAATTGCCAATTTTTAATCATTTCCTAAGAATCAATTGCGGAATCTTTGAAACATTCTTTGCAAACAAAATCCATAAAGGATAAGGCATGTTGTTATGCTTTAGTACCCAATAGTCTTCTTTCTTTTTATTAATCAGGTTTTTGATTCCACCCGTGCTCATGCCACCCATTCTCATTTTTGTGATTACTTCCGGTAAATAAACAATCTTTAGCGTAGTATCCCGAAATACCCGGAGGATATAATCGTAATCGGCTGCGCATTTTAAATTGATGTTGAACAAACCGTGTTTTTCATATACTTCGCGGCGCAAAAAAATGGTGGGGTGGGGAGGCATCCAACCTCTTTGAAGTAGTGCTCGTTTAAAAGGCTGGCTTTTCCAATAGCGGACGACTTTAGTCGTATTCTGCTGATCTATGAAAACCAGATCACCATATATAACAGAAATTTCTTCTTTGTCTTCCTTAAAAGCGTGAACAATATTTTCAAGTGTTTGAGGCGATGCAAACAGATCGTCAGAATGCAAAAAACCGATGAGTTCACCGGTTGCCATGCGAATGCCTTTGTTGAGTGCATCGTAGATACCCTCATCTGGTTCTGAAATAATCTGTGTAACCAAATTGCTTTGTTTCAGATATTCAACGGTTCCATCCGTTGAACCACCATCAATAACAATGTATTCGATGTTTTGATAGGTTTGCTGACGGATACTTTCTAAAACATCAGGAAGGTGTTGAATACTATTGTAAGTAGCAGTAATTATTGATATCCTCATTATTTCAGATATATTATAGACATAACGAATTAGTACTAATCACAATTAATTATCTTAATTGAGTTAAATCTTCGAAACTAAAATGTTCAATTTGAAATGCTTTTATATTTTCTTTTAATTTTTCTTCAGACATGTTCCACCATTTAATTTCCATCAATTTTTCAATTACAGGTTTCTCGAATCGATATTTTATAATTTTAGCCGGTACACCAACAACAATAGCATAATCAGGTACGTCTTTTGTAACAATAGCACCAGCGCCAATTATAACACCATTACCTATTTTTAGACCACCTAATATTATTGCGTTAGTGCCTATCCAGACATCATTGCCAACAATAACTCTCTTATATTCCTCAGAGCTATTATTTGAGGTCCAACTATGACCTGTTGCATTTTTCTTTGATCCAAATATTGGTGATGTTGAGATATTATTTAAACTATGAAATGCTAGCCCAATTGAACATCCATCGGCGATAGAGCAGTATTTCCCAATGTTGGCAAATGCTATTTTTGTTCCTGAACAAACATAAGAATATGAATCAATATTAGAATTTAGCACCTTTACCCCTCGGTAAACCTTCGCCTTATTGCTCACCCCTGATTTATTATCTATTAATGTAAAAAGAGAAACACCTTTGTTGAAAAGGTTAAGGAATAAACCTAAAAAATATTTTAACATATTGCTCTAATTTAAATACTTTATAAATGTTTGCAATTGAACATGAGGATTGTATTTGGTATCAATAACCTCATAGCATTTTTGGCGCACATTTTCTCTTTCAGGAGCCATTATAAACCATATTTTAATATTCTCAGCTAAAGAATCACTATCCCCATAATCAAAAAACTTACCAGTTACACCATCCTCAATAGCTTCGAACTCTGGCATCTGAAATGGAAAATTATTGTGCGTCAATACGGGAGTTCCAAATACCATGGCATGTATGGCGGTCAATCCAACATTGCCTGGAGATACACACAAATCAGCATTATAAATCAGCTCGGATAGTACTTGTTCGTTATAACAAGCACCATAAAACCATACTCGTTCTAGCTTCAGTTGTTGAGTGCATATTTTTAATTCTTCTTTCATTGTTCCATCACCTATAATAGTCAGATTTACATTTATAGATTGCGCTTTTAAATTTGCTATTGCATTTAGTAATAAATCAAGTCGTTTTATTTCAGTAAGTCTTCCAATAAATATTAAATTATGAAAATCATTTTTGAAATGATCTTGATAAATGGAGGAAGTTGTCAATTTTTTACGTATTTCTATCTGCTCATCATAGGATAAAGAATTGTAAATCACAAATAGTTTGGATTCAATCAATCCTTTTTTAATCATAAGCTGACGTGAGTAATTCCCATATAAAAATGTTCCATCGGCTAAATTGAAAAATATCTTCTTAATAATAATTTTAATCAATGATTCTCTTCCATACCAACCATGTGACCATAAATATATTTTTTTTCTTGAAAACTTTAATCGAAATAACATCAACCAAGTGCTAAGGCAATAAATTTCACCTAACATCAGATAAGTTGTGTAGTTTTCTTTCAACAGACGAAGTACTCCTGTTTGATAATAAATTGGTTTGCGTATGAATACTCTATTTTTTACTTCTTTTTTGAAATTCCTTAGTAAGGAATAATCCATTTTTTTTACATCAAGATACTTATCTCCAAAAACAAAATCAATGGGTAATTCTTTGTCCATTAATGTAAATATATTGGTACGGTAATGTTGGGCAAAATTATAGATGAGGCAGATGTGGTTTTTCATAGAGAAATTTAACTATGCGAATAAAAATAATTTGAAAATGTCATAGAAATAAAATGCTAAAAAAGAAGGACTAAAAGGGAAAAATCCTTGGCATTTTAATCTTATAACTTCCTATTCCCCTTTGCTTAATGATAACAACAAATGATGTATTCTTGAAGATTGATATTCTAACTGATCTATGGATAAAGCAGAGATTAACAATTTTAGGATTTCAGGGCAATACTTTTATTTTTATGCTGAATCATGGAGTTTGTTTTTCTTATTAATCCATAAAGAATCAATCCTACCTATAGATTTTTGTGAAATTATCAATTTGTTCTTCTTTCAGCTGTTTAAAAACATCACTTTTAATATTCACATTTTCGATTGATGTTGCAATATTCTGTTCATTTAGGTCTTCTATAAAAACACCACAGTTATATTGGTTTACAAAATTTGATAATACTGGATTTTCTTTATTTACTATGACTGGCAACCCTTTTTGTAGTGAAATATAAAAGCGATTCGGAGCACACAAACGGTTATTAAGATATGTGGGTAAATACATCACGATACTGGCAACACCTCTCTCCCAGTATTTAGGTAAAATCATATAATTAACGCTTCCTCTAAAGTGAAATTTATCCTTGTTAAGTTTATATTCTTCAATAAAAGTAAGATAATCCATTCTGTTTCCGCCTAATAATAGAACCTTAAAATCACGAGGAAGTATTTTACTGAAAATCGCAAGCTTTTCTCTCCCTCTTTCTATAGCAAGTGGACCCTGGTGTATTATGAATTTGCTGCCAAGTGAAATTTCTTTGTCTAAAGCATCTAATTCTGCCTCTTGAGTTTCGTTATCTGAAATAAAATCGTTTTCAAAATAGGGGAGGTTTAAAAAATAAATGCATGAATTTTCTAAGGAATGTCTTTCTTTCAAAACTTGCAGTCTTTCTTTATTCGCAAAAATAATATTGTCGGCTTTTTTCATTAATAAAACTTCCAAAGAATGATATATTCTATAAAATAAATCTGCATTTTCATTCGGAATTTCATGGTCATCATAAATCAATTTGAAATTTGCTCCTTTAAGAAATCTATATATAAGAACAGGTTGAATAATTTCTGTATCCTGTGCATGTAATATTTCAGGTTTAAGTTTAAAAAGCAATATTAAAGACTTAACTATAAATTCTAAATTGGTAAAAAATCTTAAATACTTATTGTGTCTAAATATGGTGGTTACAATATGCATCGTTACGTTCTTTCCTGGATTAACTTTTAAAGGTTTATCCGGTAATAAAATAAAGTCAACCTTAATATCTAACTTAGAATTTTCTAAAATTCTAAGTTCATTCAATATTCTCCCATCAGTATTTAAATCGGTTTTTGCAATAAAAACTACCTTTTTCATACGTTCTATTCTTTACTGTTAAAATTTTATTTTTAAGAAAAAAATTGTGTTTTATTTCATCAATGCGACGGTATTTAACGAAATTAAGAAAATGTAGGTTTAATAAATTTCATTTATAAATTCTATGAATTTTAACCTTAACGGCAGAATGAACCAATTTCATTATTTTACAATTTTATTCTATATATGATGGAAGATGAACAAAACTGATTTGATTGCCCTAATACTAACTTTTTGAAAAGTTTTGCCAATAAATAGTGAATTTCTTTCGAATAGTTGAAGTTGTATTGTAGTTCAATCTTCAGGAGAGTGACCATTTCTATCTATATAGCGCTTTATATTGTAATTTTCTCTATAACTATACTGATGCCAATTGTCAGTTGCGATACTAATGATATAATTGCTATAAGGTGTGTAAACATATTGGTTGTCAATTTTTTTAATTGTAAAAAGAAATATATATAATACTATGCCCCAAGTGAAGATTTGCTTTAATCTATTTCTATATAGAGAGAAAAGAAATGTTAAGGTTATAACGAAGATTGGTGCAAATAAATAAGTAAATCTAAAGCCAGATGGAAAAATTACACTGAATTTTGTTAAAAATAAGTAAATAATACTCATTGAATAAAAAAACTGACCGTGATTTAAATTGTTTTCAATTTGATTTTTGTTAGCTATTATCCAAAAGAAAAAAACAATATTAATGATTAGCCCCAGTGAAAAAATTTGTTTAACTTCTTCCGCTTTTATTAAATAATATAAAAACTTTGAATTAATAATTGGAATGTAATTACTGAAAATATCAATAATATAGAGCAAATGGTCAGTGGAAAATAATAACATCCATGCAATGAAAATTATACTTAACAGGACTCTCGAAAGTGGTATTTTTTTAAGAAAATAAAACGGAATAAAAATTATAACTGTATAATGAAACAGAGAGCCTAAAAAAACAACTAGGATAAATTTCAAAAAATTTTGACTTAAAATAAATTTATATGAAAGTGTTATAAAGCCCAATGCAATCATATACCGTAAAGGATTATCGATGAAAAGAAAAATGCCAAATAAAGGGATATAAAAAAAATAGGATAAAAATATATTTGGTGAATACTTCTTGAAAAAACGATAAATGATATAAAATACTAGTAATTTGCAGATTATTAGGAAGATAAAAAAATCATGAATTATATATTTACTTACAATTATTAAAACATAAAATAATTGTTCGGACAAGTAATATTTTAAATTATTCCAATCAGCTTTGTAATATAATAATTCATAAGTTCTCCAGTCACTACCGGTCATATATCCACCACATAAGAATAATGCACTCAGTAAAAAAATGATTTTCTCAAATTTTGTTCCATATTCATATAAACTTATCTGTTTTATAACAAGCCTATGTGATCCAATTGCCAGAAAAAAAAGTATAGTAAATAAATAATACCCCATTTTTAAGTGTTCAATAATAAATTATTAACTGCAATAATATTTTATCATAACGCAATAATATTTCATGCACTTCTGTTGATTTGTTTCTAAAATATACAAAAAGATTTGGTGCATAGGGAAGTGATTTCGCAATTAGAAAGTCATGACCATAAGATCCTTTTAAAACGTATTGAATGCACAATACAATAGAGTTTTCTTAAATTTCCCTTAAACTACCCAACAACGACAGTACTTGTGTTTTCTCTGTGCCATTACTGTTAAAATATAACCTCTCACAATCGGATTTTAATTCTGGCGTGGCATTGAGCAAATGTATGATTTCGTGAAAATAGTTGTCCAAAAAGGTTTTTAGATAGGGATTGATTTATTGATTTGATTTAAAATCAATTTATAAATCTCCATTATCCTCTTTTTATCAACCACCCATAGCGAACCAAAAAACAACACCATGCCAACACTCCCTTTAATTATCGCATTAACAATTGTACCAAAAGGTAATTCATAAAAATGCGAACCTAATAAATATACGCCTGCAATTACTAAAAGCAGCAGGTATGGTTTTGAAAATTGCTGTAAATATTCTTTTAACTTAATATTTGCCATTGGTTTAAGTTGCATCCACCATAAAGGAAACATAAGCACAATACTTAAAATGGCAATGGTTGCTGCAACAGCATTTATACTGAAATTAGCTGCAAAGTATATTACTGCAGGAGCTATCAGTACACGTAATATTGTCCATTTAAATCCTATATCAGTGCGACCTGTGGCTATTTGTAAACTTCCAACTGGATTGCTTATTGAATTTGTTCCATAATATATTGCCAGAAAACTTAAAACCAGGTAACCTGAAATGTAATCAGCACCATACAAAATGGTTAGTATTTCTTTTGACAGGATTACAATTAGCAGGTAAACAGGTAAATTTATTGAAGCTAAAAGATTAACAACCAGTAAAAATGACTGTTTTATTTTGGCTTTGTCTTTTTGCATGGAGGAGAGTATCGGACTAAGTACATTGATGATGATTGGATTTACAATAGCGTAAACTTTTATCACAATTTGCTTGGACAAACTGTACACACCCAAACTTTCGGCACCCAACATTTTTCCGATAATCAAGACATCTGTTTCACGTGAAAAGAAATCAAGCAGCATGCTTCCCATGGAAAATCCACCAACTTTCAGGAAAGGTTTTGTTTCACGTAACCTGAAGTAAAACCGGATGGGGTTTAATCGTAAGTTTTGTGCAAGGAACAACCCGTTGGAAATAAACGAAGCCAGTAAGGTGGAGTACACCAGACTGTAAACCCCAAAATTGTTTAATGCCAAAAGTATGGCAGCAATTAGCCCCAAAAAGAATGAACCCAGTTCGGTAATGGCAATGGCTTTAAACTGAAACTGTTTTTGCATAATGGTGCGGTGCTGTCGCCCGGTAGCCATCAGCAACAGATTTACACCTAAAATAGGAACCAGTAAACGTAATTCAGGTTCATTGTAAAACTTTGCAACAATTGGAGCCCCAATAAAAAGAATAAGATATAAAATTAGTGAAATGAATATGTTAAGCCAATAAATGCTGCTGTACTCGTTTTTGGTTGCGTTCTGCCGGTAAAGAATGGCAGAGGTCAAGCCCATATCTACGAAAATATTGGAAAACTGAACCACGAATAGTGCCATAGCCACCAATCCAAAAGCCTCTTTAGGTAAAAAACGGGTTAAAATTGAAATTTGCAACAACTGAAACAAAGACCGGCCAATCGTACCAACAGAAGTCCATTTTATCCCTGAAATCGCTACTTTTTTAAGATTCATTCCTGATATTGAAATCGTATGTTTTTTAAAAATATTTAATCAATGTTGGATCATCCGGACTAAGCTGACCTCCTCATGTCCGGTGGTTCATTAGTTTTTGCGCTTGTTATGTGTGAAAGTCAGGCAGATGTTGACCCACTATGAAGATGCAAAAAGGGTAGCAAAATCCCGAACATGTTGACTCCCTTCTGATTTTTTACAAATATTTTGTCGTATTAGTGGTAATTAAACCACTAATACGATACTTGAATGGCAGGAAATACCTTTGGGACAGATCAAATAGTTATTACAATTACACGAGCAAGGCAAAGGCATCAAATTTATTGCCCCTCAGAATTAGCAACAATACGTTACGTATTATCAATACGTTTATGTTAATTTGTGAAAATTTTGAATGTCTTTTGACTCATTTTCTTGTTTGTTAATGATTCGGCTTGTATCTTAATAATGAGTAATCTGTCCTTAAGTATTTTTGAGATACTTAGGTTAATATATCCGTCATTTACTGTAGTATTCTCTTCAAATAGTTTTTTCCCTTGAATGTCATAAATATAAATGTGTACGATATTGTAATTATTTGAAACTTTAAAAAATAGATTGTTATTATAATTTGTAATAAGTGATATTTCTTCAGATGAATTAGAAAAACTGCTTGAATCAGGCTTCAATAATGCCATTTTTTTGTTTGGTGAAGAATTTTGTGAGAAAGTTGAGTATTCTATTGGCAAAAATAATTTTGTATTATCTATACCAGATATTTCAATTTGTTGAAAGTAGGCGTTGTTTGGGAATTTTTTAAATTCCATATCGAAATATTCGATTTTGTTGGTTCCTATTTTTGCGAAAACTTCTGCTATTTTCCATTTGTTTGTTTCCTTGCCACTATATGCGGAATACCATATATGATAGAAATTTGGTATACTATCGACTGGGAGGAAGGTCGATCTGTATAAGTGACCTTTTTCAAAATCATAAAAAGGAGTCATTATTAGAAAAGCAGTCCAATTTATTTTATCAAAGCTTTTTGCATAATAGAGATTATTCCTGTCACTTGCCATAGTTATTAGAGCTTCGTAAAAGTCTTTATTCTTTCTTACATCATGATGCCAAACCCTTCCAGTAATGTTGTTGTATTTGACCGTACAGTACTTAGGTGTAGACCAATATCGGCCATCTTTGCTTTCTCTAATTTCCCAATTATTATTATTATTATTATTTGATTTAATATCGTAATTATTTGTCCATAAATAATACTTCTTATCTGTTTTGTCATAGACAATACTTGGAGAAATGAAGAGTGAAACACTAGATTTTAAAATTGTATCTGGGGAACTCCAATTTACACCATCTAAAGATTTAATACGAAAAAGATAAACAGGTAAGGGGAGAGAACTTCCTTGCTCATAATAGAGCCATAATTCTGTACTATCAGAATTAATCGTAAGATCTGTGTCGGCATTATGGTCATTTAATCCGGTCGGCTCCGATACTATCGGATTAGTCAATCCAAAAGGTATTTCCCAGTTCAATCCATCATATCCGGCATAAATACATGGATTTTCATATTTTATTTTTGAATCTGGATAGGGCGTGAATGTAATCCAGTATTTATACTTAAATGGGCCAAATCCTTGAGGGATATATAGTACATCAGGGTGTACGTTTTGATTATCATTGTTCTTAACTGAGAGTTGCAGGATTCTAGGTTTCCGAATATCGGATGATAGAAATGATTTTATGGGATTCTTGAAAAATGTTGTGATGTAGTTTAAATTGTTGGAGTCAATATTAAAACATTCCAACTCATTATTAAGCAAACTTATATTTTCAATTGATCCTTTAAAAACTAATTTAGTTTGAAGAATGCTGTCATTTAAAGTCGAAACCTTGAATGTTTCAATATTTTCACTTTTTAAATAATTGAATTCCAGTTGAGCTGAAGTATTAATAATAAAAGTGAAAAATAGAAAAAGGCTGATAAATATTCTACTATATTCCATACAATGGGAAAACTATTGTGATTATAAAATACTTTGTTCTCTGAAATTTTATAAAACTTGACACTTGGGTCATAGAATATTTTCAAATATTATTTTATAAATTGATGATTAACTTTTAAAAGGAAAGTAGCTATGAAACTAGACTAATAGGCTAATAAATCCAGACATATTTATTAATATTTATATAAATCAATCCAACTTTTAATATTTTTCTCCCAGGAACTTAATTTGGTAATTGCGTTGGGACTGTCTACTGTTTTTAGCTCGTATTCGGTGTAATGATTGATTATTTTGGGCAGAACCTCAACTAATTCGGCAATCTTATTAATTTCAATGAACCATACACCTTTCTCTTTCATCGTTTCGTATGGGAGCCAGCTTCCGGTAATGACTATGTTACGGGCAAACAAGTGTTCCTGCATTGAACCGGAAAATTGATCGGTTTCCTGCAATTGTATCATTATATCGGAGGCTTTACGAATATAGGTAATGGTTTTGTCCTCTAAAAAAGTATCGTAAACTTTGCATTCGTATGGCAAATGATTTAACTTTTCAAGGATTTGATTTTTGTATTTTTCATTGCCTCCATAAGTAATCGGAAATATTAACTGAATTTGATTTTTAAATGCTTTAATTTCATCTGTTTCAAACAGATCTAAAATTTTAAGATGCTGCTGTGCCGATGCCAAATTATAACCAATAGTTATGGCCAATTTATCCTTATTCCAATTTAAAATATTTTTACATTCACTCTTTGAAGCCTTAAGCTCCTTTAAGTTTTCGAGAGGTGCTAATCCAAACCGACAAAGTTTAAGGTTATTTTTCACCCAATTGTATTTTGATGCAAAGTATTCAATTGACTTTTGATTGGTAAATGTAATATAATCAGCACGGTGACAACTTTGTATAAAACCTTTTTCATTGACAGGTTTTACTTTGTACATATCACTTCCCCAAATTGAAAGGATTATTTTTGATTTTGTATGTTTTTTTAATTGGTCAACCAGAAAATAACAGTCGACACTAATAAAATGAAAATGAATAAAGTCGTATTCCGGCAATTTTTGTAGAAGTTTTTTGTACTGTAAGAAACGGTAGTATCTCCGTACCCCTTTAATTTGATTTATAGTACTTGAGATACTACTGTTATCATTAATACTGTATATTTTATTGTAATAATCTGCATTTGAGTTATTAACAAGGCTTAAACTTAAAATGTCGATTTGAAATTTGATATTACTTTGTTTATTTAACCATACTGTATAGTTGGTAATGAACTGATGATTTCCATCGCCAACAAGTAGTATTCGTTTCTTAGTCATTGCCAATATTCTTTAAATATTCATCCCATTCACCAATATCTTTCCATGATTTTTCACTTACGGGAAAAACTCCAACATTACCGCCTCTGTTTTTAACTTTTTCAATAAGGTGGGTTATATGAAAAAAATCATTTTCAGGAACTTCATTGATTAAATGTGGTTCGAGAATGTACATTCCGCTATTAATTTTAAATGTGAGTTCCGGTTTTTCCACAAGTTTCAATAATTTTCCATTTTCACCGGTTTTAATCGTTCCGTAGGCTATCGGATAATGTTTCAACGCAGCCACAATTGTTATTTCATTTTGATTTGAACGGTGATAATCCAGAATTTCCGAATAGTCCTGTTTAATGATGATATCACAATTGCTTACAAAAAAAGTTTGATTGATTTTGCCCTTAAGCAGTGATAAACTGCCAGCAGTACCCATAGGTTTTTCCTCCTTAAAAAAATCCAATTGGTAGGGCAGCTGCTGATTTCTTAAATAATACTCAATTAGCTCTGCTTTATAGTTAACGGAGATATAAAATTGTGTGCAACCATAATTATTAAACCGATCAAAAATATCTTCAATGATTGTTTTATCTCCAATCGGAATTAAAGGTTTGGGTAACACATTGGTTAAGGGTTTTAGCCGGCTTCCAACTCCCCCGGCCATAATAACAACTGGAAGATTAAATTGGGATAAAGGTTGTGGTTTTTTGCCTTCGAGGATATCCTCCCAAAAAAACACATTAACAATTTCATTATTTTCATTTACAACAGGACAAAGCTCCATTCTGAATTCGAACATCATCTTTTTAATAGATTCCAGTGAATCCTGTGGATGTGCAATTCTGATGTTTTGACGTAATACTTCTTTTACTGTTGTCTCAAGAGGTTTGTTTTGAATGATCGCTCTTTGAATATCTCCTACACTAAGTAATCCTTCGAATTTTTCTCTTTCAAGAACTATCAAAAGTTTTTTATCAAGGACATCCATTTTCTTTAGTGCTTCAAGCAAGGTGGAGGTTGCTTGTATGGTTCTGTCTTTTAGCATTTTTAAAAATATTTAACTATAAATAGTTGTATTTTGGCTTGCACTATAATAATTGGAAGCATGTTATTTAATCTTTTGTAGAGGCATTCCGATGTATGTTCCCGGTGATTCAATATTTCTTAAAACCTGCGAACCTGCTGCGATGACTGTGTTTGCAGTCACATTGGTATTATTGGCGATCACTGTGTTGCTACCGATAAAACAACTATCACCTATGTTGGCTTGTCCATTTACAACGGCTGCTGTTGAAATGTGGCAGAAATTACCAATGATGGCTTCGTGTTCAATTAATGCTTTGGTGTTGATAATACATCCTTTCCCTACTGCTGCTCCTGCATTAATTAAAGAATGATGCATAACAATCGCTCCTTCCTGAATATTTGCATATTTGCTTACATAGGCAATCGGACTAATAACTACAGGCAAATTACCGCCGGCCTTTTTTACTTTATAAAATAGTTTAGTCCGTAATGCTGAAGATTTTATCTGTCCAACTGTAATTAAGAAATCTAGACAGTCAGGCATAAATTGTTCCAATTCGTTATCTGAGCCAATTACAGTGTAGTTTAATACCTTTTGACCTAACTTTTCAGGTAAATCTAAAATACCTATAATCTCATATATTCCGGTTTGCTCGATTACATCTATGCATGAGATGCAATGCCCACCGCCACCGACGAGGATAATTGGTTTCATAAATTAATGGTTACACTGCTTGGAATATTAACTACCCTATCTGCCAGCCATTCAGTATTTTCAAGTGTGCCGCATTGACAATCTTTATACATTTCAAGTCGGTTCATTAATTGCCAGACAGGGCGAACCATTATTTCATTGTTATTCATGAATTCCAGAAAACTATTTTGTTCGGTTTTGTCATTCAAAATTAGTGCATTTAACCAATAGTTTGATGTACTGTTTTGGGGCTCGGTAACGAATTCAATTTTCAACTGTTTGAAAAGAGTTGAATAAGCTTCCGCTAATTTCCGTTTTTGTATAAGGAATCCCGGTAACTGTTCCATTTGAGCACAGCCTAAAGCAGCAGCCAGATTGGTTAAGCGGTAATTGTAGGCGGTTATGTCATGCACAAATTCCCAACGGTGCGGAACTTTTGCCGTTGTAGTAATGTGTTTGGCGAGTTTACCCAATTCATCATCGTTGGTTAAAATCATACCACCACCACCTGTAGTGATGGTTTTATTTCCATTAAAGCTCAAAGTTCCGAATTTACCAAATGTACCGGTATGTTGTCCTTTGTAATAAGATCCAAGAGATTCGGCAGCATCTTCAATAACATCAATGTTGTATTGATCACAAATAGAAATGATTTCATCAATCCGACAAGGGTGTCCAAAGGTATGCATTGGTACGCAAGCTTTAATTCTTTTTTTTGAAGTTTTATTAATACAGTACCCATTTTGCATCTCAGTATTTTTTGCCAAAAAGACCTCAAGTGATTTGGGAGATAATCCCATTGTATCACGATCGACATCTATAAAAACAGGTTTTGCACCGGTGTAAGAAATTGCATTGGCAGTTGCAATAAAGGTTAAGGCTTGAGTAATTACTTCATCATCGGGTTTTACATCGCATAAAAGCAATGAAATGTGTAATGCAGCAGTGCCGTTAACTGTCGCTATTGCATGTTTAGCACCAGTGAATTCAGCAATCATTTCTTCAAACCGGGTCACAAATTTTCCTACACTTGAAACAAAAGTGGTATCAATACATTCAATGAGATACTTTTTTTCGTTGCCGATAAATCGTGGTTCATGTAATGGAATGAATCCTTCCGGAGTGTTGTATTTCTCCCGAATAAATCGAATGATTTCGGCGAATTTAGATTGCATTTTTTAGACGTTATAGATGGTGGCTTTGTATTTCTTTAGATTTTCCGGTAGAGAAAACCATTCACAGGTTTCTGTTAAACCTTTTTCAATGTCGTAATCAGGACTAAACCCGGTTAATTCTTTTATCAGGGAATTGTCGCCCCACAAACGGAATACTTCTGATTTTTCAGGTCGAAGTCGTTGTTCATCGGTAATAAATTGCACATCCGACTTCATGATTTTCTTGACCAGATCCAGTGTATCTTTCATGGATATCTCGAAATTGGAAGCGATATTAATTTCTTTTCCAATTGTTGAATCATTTTCAGCCAAGGCAATGAATCCTTTGCAGGTATCTTTTACAAAATTAAAGTCACGGGTAGGAGTGAGGTCACCCAATTTAATCTCTTTAATCCCATTGGCTATTTGCGAAATAATTGTTGGAATAATCGCTCTTGCTGATTGTCGTGGCCCATAGGTATTGAAAGGACGAGCAATGGTAACCGGCAAATCAAAGGCATTATAGAAGCTTAAAGCCATTGCATCAGCACCAATTTTTGATGCGGAATATGGAGATTGCGGTTGCTTCGGATGTTTTTCATCAATAGGAACATATTGCGCCGTACCATAAACTTCAGAAGTTGATGTGTGAATCACCCGGATATTCCCATTTTCCTTTGCTGCCTGGCAAATATTCAAAGTCCCTTTTACATTGGTCTCCAAATAAGCATCAGGCGCTACGTAAGAGTATGGTATTGCGATTAGCGCTGCCAAATGAAAAATCAGATCAACATCTTTGGTAATTTCCTTACAGAAATGAGGATCACGGATATCTCCTGAAACTACCTCCAGATTCTGATTGGCTGGAATATCTTCGAGCCAGCCCCAATAATTAAAGGAATTGTATTGCGAAAGGGCTTTAACTTTATGCCCTTTTGCTAATAATGCTTCTGTGAGGTGCGAACCAATAAAGCCATCGGCTCCAGTTACTAATACATTTTTCATTATTATTAAATTTTCATGGATTGTTTGTCAAATACGAATTACATGAATTAGAACGAATTACACTCATTATTTTAGTGCTTCAATAATGCGGTTACTTGCTTTCCCATCACCATAAGGATTGTTTGCTTGACTCATCGCTGTATAATGTTCGTTGGATTCAATGAGTAAGGAAACTTCATCAATAATCCGTTGTTTGTCTGTTCCAACAAGTTTTACCGTTCCGGCATCCAACGCTTCGGGGCGTTCGGTGGTGTCTCGCATTACCAATACTGGTTTTCCCAAACCGGGTGCTTCTTCTTGTATGCCGCCGGAATCTGTGACTATGAGGTAAGAAGCATTCATTAATGTAACGAATTGCAGATATTCAAGTGGCTCAATAAAGTAGATATTTTGATTGCACGAATTAGAACGAATGTCACGAATGGTTCCAAATATTTCTGTGATTGCATCCCGGACATTGGGATTTAAATGCATCGGGTAAACAAAGTCTGTATCTGGATACTTTAATGCTAGTTCCTTTATTGCATTGCATATATTTAGGAATCCATCGCCAAAATTCTCGCGACGGTGGCCAGTTATGAGTATGAGCTTACGTTGAAGGTTAGATTGCTTTGTTCCACTCGCAATGACGGTTTCTGGAGGAGATTTCTTCGCTCGTTCCTTGCTCGCAATGACGTTTGAATTGCACGAAGTTTGCCAGGCGAACAATTTTTCTTCAGGTAGACCGGCTTCAATAAGTTGTTTTGTGACCAATTCGTTTAAATTGGTGTCATTCGTGATTTTATCGATGACCCAGTATAAAGCATCAATTACAGTATTACCGGTAACGTGAATGCTTTCTTCGGGAATATTTTCCAACAACAGGTTTTGTTTGCTGAGTTGGGTAGGGGCGAAATTGTATGTTGCAATACGGCTTGTAATTTGGCGGTTCATCTCTTCTGGCCATGGACTGTAAATGTTGTGGGTTCGTAAACCTGCTTCGATGTGTCCAACCGGTATTTGCTGGTAAAAAGCCGCCAGTGCAGCAGCAGTCGATGTTGAAGTGTCGCCATGCACCAGGACCACATCAGGTTTGGCTTCCTTTAAAACTTCACGCATACCTAACAACACCCGGGAAGTTACATCGTAAAGGTCTTGCCCTGCTGTCATGATGTTCAGGTCGTAATCCGGTGTAATTTCAAACAAATGTAATACTTGGTCAAGCATTTCCCGGTGTTGGGCAGTTACACAAACTTTGGTTTCGAATAGATCAGGATGTTTCTGGAATTCTTTTACCAAAGGAGACATCTTTATAGCCTCAGGGCGGGTGCCGAAAACGAGCAGGATGCGTTTTTTTGTTGATTTTGTATCAGTCATTATTTGATTTTCAATGTAGTTTGTAAATTTCACTAATTATTGGACAATACTAATTATCGGTACGTCATTGCGAGATTGAGGAACGAAATCGCGACAATCTATTTGTGTGCCGATCCCCCGTCATTGCGAGGACGATGAAGGAGGACGAAGCAATCTTAACTTAACAACGGATTGCTTCCCACTTCGTGCCTCGTGGTCGCAATGACGCTTCAATTCGTGTAATTAGTTCTTCTTGAATATCCCGGCAAAGTCCAGAATTACTTTATCTTCTCTATATTCCAATGTTTTGAATTCTTTATGGGCCACTAAAAATACAATGATATCAGCTTTTTCGTAGGCTTCGACATAATTGGTAAGTTTAAAAACCGAATGTTCGTTGATGTTTGGTTCGACTACGAGTAGGTTATTTTGTTGGCTTTGCATTACCTTTTGTGCAATGTATTTTGCCGGGCTTTCGCGCAGGTCATCGATATTTGGTTTAAAGGCCAGCCCCATCATTGCGGTTACCGGTTTGTATCCGTGTTTTAATTCAAATTCCAGCATGGTATTTCTTGTTTTTTCAGCACACCAGAATGCCTTGTAATTGTTTACCTCGCGGGCTATTCCAATAATACGTGATTCACGTGGATATTCGGATGTAATAAAATATGGATCGACTGCAATACAGTGTCCACCAACTCCGGCCCCGGGCTGAAGAATATTTACCCGTGGGTGTTTGTTGGCCAGGCGAATGAGTTCCCAAACGTTAATATCTGCTTTGTCGCAGATCAGTGAAAGTTCATTGGCAAAAGCAATTTGTACATCGCGCGAGGAATTTTCGGTGAGTTTGCACATCTCCGCTGTACGTGCATTGGTTTTGTGTAATTCACCTTTCACAAACAGTTGATAAAACTCAATGGCTTTTTGGGTTGAAGCTTCGTCGATTCCACCAATTGAACGGTCGTTGTGAATGAGTTCGTGCAGTACATTCCCAGGCAAAACACGTTCAGGACAATAGGCAATATAGATTTTCTCTTTTAATTCCGGTCGTTCTCTGAAAATCAATTCTGCCATCTTTTCGGTTGTTCCAACAGGAGAGGTGGATTCGATGATATAAGTGTCGCCTTCTTTCAGGAATGGCAATACGGCCCTGGTTCCTGCTTCTACGAATGAAATGTCAGGTTCGTGGTTTCCCTTGAAAGGGGTAGGAACAACAATGAGGTGGACATCTGCTTCAACAGGCTTAAGTGAAGCCTTGAAATATCCTTTTTCAACTCCTTCCTTGACCACAGCCCCAAGACCAAGTTCTATAATATGTATTTCTCCTTTGTTGATGGTTTCAACTACTTTGGGATTCACGTCAACTCCATGTACCTGAAACCCGTGCTGTGCCACTACAGCGGCTGTTGGCAGGCCAATATAGCCTAACCCAATAAATTGTGCGATCATATTTTATGATTAAGATTTTTATAGATTAAGTGAAAAATATTCAAAGTGGAAGAAGTTGAATTCCAAAAAAAATGCGAATTACACGAATTTTTACAAAGAATAGGAGAATGCGAAAGGAACGAATTCCCTTTGTTTTACTCAGGAGGCGAAGAACTAATTCCACGGATCAGGCTTTCCCGATGCCTTTCACTTCGAAGCCAATTTCTCTAAGCTCTGATGCATCCAGAATGTTTCTCCCGTCGAATACAAAAGCCGGTTTGAGCATGTTCTCAAATACCTTTTGCCAGTTATAGGTTTTAAATTCATCCCATTCGGTAAGCACTGCAATGGCATGTGCATTGTCCATCGCAGTATAGGGGTCATTATGTACGACAAGGTTTGAAAAAAGCTGTTCCTTAATTTTTGAGAATTCAATGTTTTGTTCGGCCAGGTAATCGAGGTCTTTAAATATTTGTTCTTTACTTACCCGGGGATCGTAGACATGGATTTCGGCTTTATCCTGCAACAGTTCCCAGGCTATATAAATAGCGGCAGACTCGCGGGTATCGTTGGTATCTTTTTTAAAAGCCCAACCCAGGAAGGCTATTTTTTTGCCGGAGACGGTGTTGAAGAGGCTGTCGATAATTTGTTTGGCAAAGCGGTGTTTCTGGTAATCGTTCATTTTAATAACCTGTTCCCAGTAATCGGCCACTTCGGGCAAATTAAAATGACGGCACAGGTACACGAGGTTGAGGATGTCTTTTTGAAAACAACTTCCACCAAAACCTACTGAAGACTTTAAGAATCTCGGTCCGATACGACTGTCAGTTCCTATGGCACGTGCAATTTCATCCACATCGGCTCCGGTACGTTCGCATAAGGCCGAAATGGCATTAATGCTCGAAATACGCTGGGCCAGAAAAGCGTTGGCTGCTAATTTGGATAACTCGCTACTCCAGACATTGGTTTGGATAATTCGTTCGCGGGGAACCCAGCGGGCATAAATTTCCGTTAAGGTTTCAATGGCTTTCAGTCCTTCTGGTGTTTGTTCTCCGCCGATTAACACACGGTCGGGATTGTGCAAATCGGGTATGGCAGTTCCTTCGGCTAAAAATTCAGGATTGGAAAGTACCTGAAAACGAGGACGGGTAGGGTTTGAAGGTTTTGAAGGGACCGGATTATCCGTATGGCCACGATATATCGTGGCCGCACTTTCTACAACACATGCCGTAGCCTTACTTCCCGCACGTTCTGTTGTGTTCGAACTTACCTTACTTCCCGCACCATATTCCAGTATTGTTTTGATGGCCTGTGCAGTGCGAACCGGCAGGGTTGATTTTTCAACAACAATTTTGTCCGTTTCGGCAAATTCGGCAATTTGCCGGGCACAAAGTTCGACATATTTTAAATCGGCAGCCATTCCTTTTCCCACGCCATACGTTTTGGTTGGGGTGTTCACCGAAATGAAAATGATATCGGCGCTACGGATAGCACCCGCTACATCGGTTGAGAAAAAGAGGTTGCGGTTACGTGCTTTTTGCACTACTTCGGCAAGTCCTGGCTCGAAGATCGGCAGATTGTCAAGGTTCTCGTCGTTCCATGCTGCAATACGCTGTGGGTTGATGTCGACAATGGTCACTTCAATGTCGGGACATTTTTCGGCAATAACGGCCATGGTTGGTCCGCCGACATATCCGGCTCCAATACAGGTTATTTTCATTAATAAAAGATTACACGGATTACACTAAAAGTTGGATTACACGGATTAAAACGGATGACAGTGAAATACGAATGGCACGAATTAAAAAGGATTACACGAATTAAGACGGATTACACGAAGGGGTACTGGTTGATGATTCGTTTAGGCATTAATCCTGTTGGTATCCGTATGGACACGACATGTCGTGTCCTTATTTTAACCGCTACACTTGTCTGTAAATTTCTCCACCGAAACACTTTGTTCCCGCTCGTCCTTATACAGCTTCGCTCCCTCACTCCCATGTCGTGGCCGTACTTCCTTCACGGATGGATGCAAATACCGGTTGTTTTCAAAGCCGGCGCAAAAATAGTTAAAACGGTTGGACTTTGAGTTCATTTGTATATTATGGTTCTATAACGTTTTGTATGTGTAATTATTTTCAAATTCATATTTGATTAATAAGGTTGAGGTTGGTGTGGTGATAAAAGTTCTCTTATGTAACTACTTTTTTAAAGACCAATTCTATTCCGTCCGAAAATAGGTCAATGCGTTGTTCAGCTTCATACCGCGGACGATTTTTATCTTCTATTATCTCTTTCTACAAACATTTCGCACCTCTGGTGCTGAAGACCGCCAGTTATTCATTTATGGGATTTATATTCCGATACTGAGGGACTACTATGGTTAAAAAACAAGAATAAGATTCTTTCCATGTTAATGTATCTATTATACAGACAATTGACAAATTAAATACTTTTGAAACCTTATTTTTTAAAATTTAACCTTAGTAGGAATAGTTAACATAGAAACACAACCTTATTACCTTATTAAACAACAAAATCAACCGGTTCTATTTGCGATTAAAAGATAAAACCCACACTATCCGTTATAGAGCCTATATTATTGTTGATTGAGATCCTGTCGGTGCTATTGTTGTCCGTATGGCCACGATATATCGTGGCCGTACTTACGTTTCATCCCATTCGGTAGGGACGACAATGGCGTGTGAATGCTCCATTGCGGAGTAGGGTTTCGGATGCACGATCAGGTTTTAAAAAAGCTGATCGTTAATTTTCGGGAATCCAGACAGGTTCGGATTTGCAATCTGCACCTTTTTGCACGTGATTTGTTATCCACCCTAACCTGGCATAGTCTCATTTTTCTTTCCCCAGTCCATCCTATATTGAATAAGGTTTTCTAAGATCGATGTATTGGTTCATAGAAATTAACTCCATCAATAAATTCGAAATCTTTCTTATTGTAAGTCAATAATGGGTAACCTGTTATTATCGAAGTTGCAGCGATCAGACAATCAGGTACGGATATAATCTGTTGCCCATTCACATAATTGGTCATCACATCAACAGCTTTTAACGAAATAGCCTGACTTAACGGAACTCCATAAATAGGATTCGAAAATGTTTTTAAGTGCTTCTTTTTTTGCAAAGGTATTCGCACCGATTAGCAGTTCAAGTTGGGTAATAACCGAGTATGCTGTGTGACCTTCTATTGCTTTCAGGTCGTTAATCGCATTGATATCTCTTCTGAAAGCTTTTATCAATACACAACTGTCAACAATTATTAAATCTTTGGCCATGCTTGTTTTCTTAATTCATCCAAAGTTGGAAAATCAGCCAATTGATTAAAAAACACAAACGGGTCTTTTGCTTTTCCTGTTGGACTTATCAAATCAATCTTTCCCTTTTTTAGTATTCCTTCACTAATTGAAATGGAAGTATGATCATTTTTTTCCAACTCTTTGGCTATAAGAATCAGGGCTTTAAATGCAGGCTTATTTTTTTTTATTCTAATTATTGTTTCCATCGTGTTTATTTTTGATCAAAGATAAGCAAAAAACGAATTCCACGAATTTCAGATCATGGTTCCAGGGACGAATTACATTAAAACACGAATGGCATGAATTAAGACGATTGGTAAATTACTAGCCAGGTTCAATTTAATATCTAATAATGGTATTTACAGGATCTAATTTCAATAGCACTTTCAGAAACAGAATATACCAGGCGATGCTCTTGATTAATTCTTCGGGACCAATGACCGCTTAGTTCATGCTTCAATAATTCTGGCTTTCCCGAACCCTTGTAGGGTGTGCGTGCTGTTTCTTCAACCAGTTTTGAAATTTTTGTAAAAATCTTACGGTCAGTTTTTGACCAGCCCATGAAGTCAGCCCAACCTTTATCTGTGAATGTAATATTTTTCATTCATTGTGATATTACATTTTATCAACCGTCTCCCGAAACTCACCAGGAGTGAATTTGACTGAAGGCTCTTGAGCTATGCTTTCTAATAAATGCTTTTTATTTGTTGGATTGGAGGTAAGGTATTCTGTTTCGTCAGTTTCAGTGGTAATGGTGATGGTAATTTCTTTGCTTCCAAATAATTTTTTAATGGTTTCCATGAGATTTGGGTTGATCTCATTTGCTTTAAGTTTATAAATTGCTTCCATGTTTTTAAGTTTAATGTATTAGAACCCAAATATAAAGACAAAAAATACGAATTACAATAAAATGCGAATGGAACGAATTCCACGGATCAGGTTCTCCCGATACCTTTCACTTCGAAGCCAATTCCTCTTCGCTCTGATGCATCCAGAATGTTTCTCCCGTCGAATACATAAGCCGGTTTGAGCATGTGATGGTAGATTTGTTGTCTGTATGGCCACGATATATCGTGGCCGTACTTTTCTTACTAAGTCTGATAATAAAACTGATCGCGCTGTGCGACCAGGCGTTTAAGGCCTTCATAGGTGCTTACGACAGGCTTCCAATTTAAAAGTCGTTTCGCCTTATCGATATTTGCCATCGTTTCCTTCATGTCTGCAGAATGAGTCGGTTGGTAATTTATCATTGTTTTTTTGCCTGTTAATTCTTCGATCCAGGCAATGAATTGATTGATTGAAACCGGTTCTTTTCCCCCTCCGAGGTTAATGATTTCGTAGCCCAGCGGTTTTTCAGCTAAAATGGTTCCCCGGGCAATGTCGTCCACATAGGTAAAATCGCGTGCCTGTGTGCCGTCGCCGTAAAGGGTAATGGGAGTACCTTCCAAAATCCATTTCACAAAACGGTAGGGAGCCATATCCGGTCTTCCTCCCGGTCCAAATACGGTAAAGTATCGAAGGATACTTACATCGATCCCGTATTGTTTGTGGTAAGTGTAAGCAAATGCTTCAGCGGCCTGTTTACTTGCCGCATAAGGAGAAATGGGTGTATTAACGGGTAAATCTTCCGTAAAAGGCATGGAAAGTCCGGCATATAAACTGGAGGTGGAAGCCAGAATGAACTTCTTCACGCCAAAGTCTTTCATGTTTTCCAATAGATTCAAGGTTCCTTCGGCATTGGTTCGCAGATAGACCCATGGATTTTCCATGCTGTAACGAACACCTGCCCGTGCTGCCAGATTAAAAACGGAACGGAACTGATGTGTTTCGAAAATGGGGGTTAATTCATTTCGATTTTCAATGTCTACCTTCTGAAAGGTGAAGCCTTGAAATTTCAACAGTTTTTTGAGGCGGTTTTCTTTTAAACGAACATCGTAATAGTCGTTCATATTGTCGAGACCAACAACTTTTTCCCCTTTTTCGAGAAGCATTTCGCAAACACGCGAGGCAATAAACCCGGCTGCACCGGTGACTAGGATCTTCATAGATAACAGATTACACGGATTAAAAAGGATTACACGGATTACGGTGCTGTTTATCTTTGGAAACAGTTTAATGCCGTAGGGTAGAGACGCACGGCCGTGCGTCTGACAGTATCATGGTTATATATGGTGTTGCGTCTAAGGTATTTCATTTTGATGTGGCACAGGGTTTAATGTTAGGATTTCCGCAGGATTCTGTGGAAAATTATATCATTTCCGTGCGGCGATTGCGGACCACAAGGGGGTTTATACGCACGGCCGTGCGTATAAATCATTGATTTTGCAAGAGACCGCGCCTAATATTAATTGTTTTTATACTACACCGTGGAATCCATTTAGATCAGACGCACGGCCGTGCGTCTCTACAGGTTGTTCCCCCAAATCCTAAAGGCTCCAATATTGCATTTTATTAATCTTGTTCAGGTATAATCCTTTGACATCGACTAACAGACATGTTTCATTGGCCCATTTCAGGAAATCGGCTTCTGTCATATTCCTGTATTCACGATGGGCCACGGCCACGATGATGGCATCATAGATTCCTTCGGCTTGTTCTTTCAGATCAATGTGGTATTCATGCAGTACTTCCTCTGCATCGGCATAGGGATCAACCAGATCGACATTCACCCTGTACGATTGTAACTCGCGAATGATGTCGGCCACTTTGGTGTTACGTATATCCGAAACGTTTTCCTTGAAGGTAAAACCAAGTACCAGAACTCTCGACTGGCTAAGGTGTTTGTCGGCTGCCAGGATGCGTTTTACAGTTTGTTTGGCGATGTAGCCACCCATGGAGTCGTTGACAAAGCGACCGGCATCGATCAGGTGAGTGTGATAACCTACCTGTTTGGCTTTGTGTACCAGGTAATAGGGATCAACGCCAATGCAATGACCTCCCACAAGGCCCGGGTGAAATTTCAGGAAATTCCATTTGGTGCCGGCAGCTTCAATCACATCGTATGTATTGATGCCTATACGGTTGAAGATGATGGATAATTCGTTCATCAGGGCAATGTTGACATCGCGCTGGGTATTTTCGATTATTTTACCGGCTTCGGCCACTTTGATGTTTGGTGCACGGTGCACTCCTGCTGTGATAACCTGCCCATAAACCTTAGCCACTACTTCAAGCGATTCGGCATCGCAAGCTGAAACGATCTTCATGGTATTGGTGAGAGTGTGTTCCTGGTCTCCCGGATTAATGCGTTCGGGAGAATAACCAACTTTAAAATCAGTTCCGCATTTTAGCCCTGATTCACGTTGGAGTACCGGAATACAATCTTCTTCGGTACATCCGGGATATACGGTAGACTCATAGACCACGTAATCTCCTTTTTTTAAAACTTTGCCCACAGTAGTGCTTGCACTGATCAGAGGATTCAGGTCTGGCTGGTTGTACTCATCGATGGGAGTGGGTACCGCCACGATATAAAAAGAAGCCTTGCGAAGATCTTCCGGGTCTGAAGTGAATTGGATATCCTTATTTTCAAATGCTTCAGAAGTCAGTTCTTTGCAGGGATCAAGCCCGTTTTGCATCATTTTTACCCGTTTGTCATTGATGTCGAATCCAATGACAGACATCTTACGGGCAAATTCCAATGCGATGGGAAGACCGACGTAACCAAGGCCGATGAGGGCGATACGTTTTTCTTTATTTAGTAATAGATTGAGCATGTTGTCTCTGGAATTACACGAATTAAAACGAATTACACGATTCCCGGTGATGTTTCTCTGTTGAAACTGTTTAATGACGCGATGTAGAGACGCACGGCCGTGCGTCTGACAGGATATGGTTTATATACGGTGTTGCGTCTAAGGTATTTCATTTTGGTGTGGCACTGGGTTTAATGTTCAGGATCTCCGCAGAATTCTGTGGAAAATTATATCATTTCCGTGCGGCGATTGCGGAACACATGGGGATTTAGACGCACGGCCGTGCGTCTGACAGGATATGGTTTATATACGGTGTTGCGTCTAAGGTATTTCATTTTGGTGTGGCACTGGGTTTAATGTTCAGGATCTCCGCAGAATTCTGTGGAAAATTATATCATTTCCGTGCGGCGATTGCGGAACACATGGGGATTTAGACGCACGGCCGTGCGTCTGACAGGATATGGTTTATATACGGTGTTGCGTCTAAGGTATTTCATTTTTGTGTGGCACTGGGTTTAATGTTTAGGATCTCCGCAGGATTCTGTGGAAAATTATATCATTTCCATGCGGCGATTGCGGAACACATGGGGATTTAGACGCACGGCCGTGCGTCTCTACAGGTCTCCGGAATGACGCGTTCGTAGCGACAATTTTGCCCTCTCGTTCTATCGTTCCTCGTTCCACTTTTGCTTTATATCTCCCAAATATTCCTTTCCGAAGACAATCCCTGTACCAATAATGCCTCCGAGAAAGAGCCAGATAAAGACGATCATCGCTTTCTTTGGTTTCGTTTTTTCACGCGGAATCATGGCTGGCTGTAAGACCGAGAATACCGGGGTTTCTTCTTTGACCTGAATTTTTGCCTGTTCCAGTTGTTTGGCCAATTCGTTGTACACGTTCATGGCGATGCTGAATTCACTTTGCAGGCGTTGTTCTTCGGTTTGTGCCAGAGCGCTCGATACATTTTTATTCTGATCGCGGAAACGGGCCAGTGTTACCTGCGATTTCTCGAATTCCTTTTTTTTCTCCTGATAACGTTCTTCGATGAAAGCCAGTTGACTGCTGGCTTTTTCAATTTTATACCGCGTAATGTATTTTTGAAGCAGTTCGCGGGCCTGGTCGGCTACCTGGGCCGAAAGCAAGGCTTCGTGAAAGGAGGCACTCAGCGTTAAAAAACCCTGCTTGGCATCCAGATCTAAGGTGACTTTTGCTTCAATCAGTTTACGAACATTATCCTGCTCTTCGGTCAACGCGACAGGTCCTGCCAGATCAGACGGGATGGCGGCTTCAGTTTCCTTCCCCTTGATTGCCTTGATAAGCAGAAAGGGAAGACCGATCGTGTATTTGCTGACTGAGGATAAAACGCCCGGTTTGGCGATGTTCGTATAATAATCGTATAAACTAACCCGGTGATCTACATCAGAAAAGTTAAAGGGAATATCCATCAGTTCGAGTTGGTAGTTCACTGAACTTACGATCTGCGGATACACCAGTGGGGACATGGTTTCGCCTGAACCACCCATATTATCCAGGTTAAATCCGGCCAGGGCCGCCAGAGACGACAAACCTCCGAGTTTGCTGCCGGATTGGGAGGTCTGCGGAACCATTATAGTGGATGATGTGTATTCTTTGGCTGAAAGCAATGCGATCAAAACTCCCAAAATCCCTGCAAAAAGCACAGCCAGCAGTATTGTTTTCCGTCCGTTCCAGAAGGTTTTGACCAAAGCCAGTAAATCTATTTCGTCATCTTTGCTGGTTGGAGCTAAGGGCTTTGAGACCGGTTGAGTGTTCATGAATTTAAATTTAGTTGTTTTGGTTATTTGGCGATGGTCGTTATGGCAATCATCACTGTGGCCATGGTGGAAGCTATAGCCAGCCATTTCCCTGTATTGTCAGTTTTTGGTTTTTCAGGTTTCGAAGGAATTACAATTTGACAGCCGGATTCGATCATTGGATAGGAGTGAAAGATAAAATTATGGGTAACCTGAGTGGTGCCATCACTGTAAATTACAAATGTTCTACCTTTTCGTGCCTTTTCTGTAAACCCTCCGGAACGATTGATGTAGTATTTCATTTTCTTTTCTTTCTGGTAGGCCAGTCCGATCGGGTTTTGTATTTCTCCGGAAATTCGTACTTCCTGCGACACTTCCGGAATCATAACCTGATCACCTTCTTTCAGCAAGTAGTCGAATGCTGATCCCGGATTTTTCAGGATATCAGCCAGGCGTAACTCCAGCTGGTCGTCGTTTATCTGTTGTTCTGCTTTGGTGAGCAGGCTGTCGGCCATGTTGTTGCGAAGAGCCTCCAAGTTCTGCGCAGCCTGTTGGTTGACACGTTTCATTCGGGCTCCATTGATAAAAGCCTCCGGCAATAAGCCACCGGCCCGCTTAACCAGGTCAGAGATGCGTTCATTCTTCGATCCGATGCTGTATGCTCCGGGATAGCGCACTTCGCCGGAGATAAACACCGTGCGTTGAACGTAGTACGAAGGCGCTTTCCGTACATAGATATAATCAAAAGGCTGAAGAATAAAGGCATCCCCTTTACTGTCCAGTTTTAATTCCCGATCGACACTAAACTGGAATAATTTGACGATTTCGTCGCTCATTTGGTTTGCTTCTTCGTAGTTGTGACGACGGGCCAGTTCGATGAATGACTCGCTGGCTGATTCGTTAAATCCACCTGCCTTGAAAATAAGGTCTTTCAAGGTCATGTTGTCCGAATAGTCAAATTCGCCCGGATTTTGCACCTGACCCACAATTTGGACAGTCCTGTTTTCGCGCATACTGAAAATATCCTGAATAATAACCTGATCTTCACGCTGAAGCGGAATGTCATTGATGCCGTTTAATACTTCATTCACGTTAAACGACAAGGTCATTGGCGACAAGTCTTCCTTAAGTCGCAGGATCAACCCGCGGTTACTGAAATAGTTTTCTTTTAATCCCTGTGCCTTTTTAATCAGGCCCGATAGGGTAAGTCCATCAGTCAATTCGTAAGTTCCGGGACGGAAAACAGCACCTGAGATGTTGATTCGGTTTTCGTACCGGTCGATGATTTTCGAAGCAGAGATTGAATCTCCGTTTGCCGGAGTAAAACTTTCGTAAATGGACTGACTGATGTCGATTATCTTCTTTTCGGTTCCCGTGGTGCGGGTCAGTGAAAGTTGTGACTTAAATGCCTGATCGGTGAATCCTCCCAGGTATCGGATCAGATCCGAAAGGTTTTCCTTTTCGGTTAATTCGAATATCCCGTTTCGTTTAAAAGCTCCATTGGCTTCAACCCGTTTCTGATAGACGGGGATGTAGAGAATGTCTTGTTCCCTCAGCTGTACATTTCCCTGCATATTGGCGTTAATCAGGTAATCGTAAACATCAATGGTTGTGATTATTTTATTATCGCGAATGAGCTGAATGTTTCGGAATGATCCGTTTTCGCTGGGTCCTCCGGAGAGATATAACGCGTTGAATGCGGAAGCGGTGGATGGAAGAGTATAGGTTCCGGGAGCCATTACTTCCCCAATGACATTTATTTTAATCGAACGCAGGTTGCTGATGCTGACTTCTGCCCAGGTGTTTGGGTTGTTGCCTCCCATGCCCTGGTAAATGGCGATTAATCGTTTGCGGATCAGCTCTTTTGCTTTTTGGAATTCAATTCCGGAGACATATACCGGACCAACATCCGGAATTTGAACTGCTCCGTTTGCCTCAATACGCAATTGGTAAGTCTGTTGGCTGGCTCCCCAGATGGTAATGAACAATTCATCGTCAATTCCCAGTACATAAGTTTGAGGAGTAGGAATGTTAAGGGCCGGTTCGAAGGTGAGGTTCTCAGAGTTAAACAACTGAAATCCAAAGATCCGTTTGATTTTCGGAGTAGCCTTGATGACAGCTTTCTCTGAAAACTCTTCCCGGGAGAAGGTACTCGTTTGTACGCTTTTTGCCGCGGGATTGGCAATTGACTTGCCTTCGGAAAACTGGAGCTCCTGGATCCTGCGTTTGACCTGTTCGATCTGTGTAGCTGATGCTCCCTGCATCTGAGCCATCGCAGCCGCCTGATCGAGGGTTAATCCTCTGGCATTAACTTCCGTTACAATTTGCTGAATTTGCTGATCTGTCAGTTCGTTCACATTGACGCTTGCAGGATCTTGTGCCTGCACCATGCTGATTGATGCCTGAAAGCACAGGAGGATACCGATGAAAAAAATGATTTTTTGCATAGTGTGTATTGTTTGAGGCCTGATTTTCTTTTGAAAAATGGTTATAAACTTAAAATTCATGGCTCTATAACGGATAGTGTGGAATTTAACTTATAATCGCAAATAGAACCGCTTGATTTTATTGTTTAAATAAGGTAATAAGGTTGTGTTTATATGTTTACTTTTTCTACTAAGGTTATGTTTTAAAAATAAGGTTCCGAAAATATTTAATGGATTAATTATCTGTGTACTAAATACATTATTATAAAAACAGCCTTATTCTTGTTTTTTAAACCTTAGTAGAACATTTAATACCACACCAGGCTAAACCTTATTAATCAGCTATCAATCTTAAAAAATAGTTACCCACACAAATCGTTATAGAACCAAATTTATTGAACTGCTACTAGGTTTGTATGGATTTGGTGGCTTCGTCCGCTTTCCAGATCAGCAAAACCTGCTGATTGCTGTAAAATTGCAGCATTTCGTCGTTGGTGAGGATGATGTACTTGATCCTGCGGCTGATCAGCTGTTCGGCTTTTTCAACCAGGGTTTCGATGTAGGACCGGTTCAGGTCGTTCCCGACCAGCGCCAGATCAATGATTTTCGAATCTTTGCCAATCGCGAAATCTCCGGTCACATAGGCCACCTGAAGTTTCCCGATCTGGGAGGTAATTTGTTCGATGATCTGATCAATACCTATAAATTTCTTAATGATGTTATTGATGTCGTGAAATAAGGGATGTTTTGTGTTGGCAAAGAACATTTTTTTATTGCCTTCGTTTGAGGTACCAAGCAAGCCGGCATTTTCCAGTCTGTTTAATTCAACCCTGATTGAATTAGTTGACTCTCCAAATTCACTCTCCAGACTTCTCAGGTAACTTGTTGTCTGACTGTTAAGAAAGAATTTGAGTAAGAGTTTGATCCGGGTCTTTGATGTGATTAAACTTTCAATCATTTTTTTGAATTAAGTAACAGAGGTGATTCCTTCTTTTGAAAGGGAAGTGTGCTTGTTGGCTGATTTCTAGTGTACTAATTTGGATTTTAGATCGCGTTTTTCACAGCTTCGCCTCCTCAGTCACACAATCGGCTTGAGTTTTAAGTTTGAATACAGACTTAAATATTACATTGTGTTTAATAACAGTAAACGCTTGGAAATATTGTTTAAAGTTGCATAAATTAAATTTGAGTACAAAAATAACTCAATAATAGATACTGTCAATAGGGGATTCAACTTTTATTAATTTTTATACGAAAATTAATTCCGGATACTGTTTCTCCGGAACAAATCACGAATTTTTCCAGATCTCCGAGTGCAGCTAAGTTGCTGGTAATATGAGTATATGCGATCTTACCTGAATTTCAGGTCAGGTGATTAAGTTTAAGGAATAATCAATAAGGTGCGAACATTCGCTGAATAACAATCAAATGACGGTATGCTTTTACTTTTATGAATTCAGGTGTTAGAACCCAGTCGACTCTGCTTTGGTTGTTACGTTAGACTGACGTTGTTTAAACTTTCCAAAACAATTAAAATTCAATTCATCATCAGCCCTTTTACCGGATTGTGCCTGAATAGGCAGAGACAATGAATTTTGAAATAAATATTTTGATTTTGAACATTATACGATTTATGTGTTTATATCATTACCTCATTAAAATCAGCAAGCCATGAGTCTAAATTTGGTAAATGCAAAAACGATAGAACAAGAGCTGGATTGGTTTCAGAAATTAATATTGCTGAGAGGCAAAATAACTTTTGAGCAATCGCTGGCCGAAGATGAAATTCAAAATCTGCACCCACCCGCAATCGAAAACCATGAATCACCTTATGCCAGTCTGATCAAAAAACATTCAATGGGTATGGAAGAACGTCTGGTCCTGATACTTTCGTTAATTCCACATGTAAAACCATCGCTGCTTGATTTGCTGCACATGAAAAATGTGCTTTATGATATTCCGTTTACAGAATTCGGCGGAATCAGGAACGAAAAGCATAAAGGTTATTTCCCGACAGGCGAGACAGCCATCTTTATACTTGCAGGCGCTAATCTTGAAAAAAGGTTTAATCTGTTAAGCCTGTTTTCCATGGATCATTTTTTTCAACGCCATGGTATTCTTTCGCTGGAAAGTACTTCTTCGGACGAACCACTCCTTTACTGCAGGTTATCAATTTCACAGGAATATTTATCATTATTAACCACCGGGGAAGCTTACAAGCCAGATTTTAGCCCGCATTTCCCGGCTAAAAGACTATATACCAGTCAGGAATGGGACGACCTTGTTGTCACCGATCAACTACATCAAGGACTTGAAGAAATTAAGGATTACGTTCTTCACGGGAAAAAACTGAAGCATGAATATCAATTTGGCAGAAAAATCAAATCCGGCTTCAAAGTTTTGTTCACAGGGGCACCAGGGACAGGAAAAACATTAACGGCCAGTCTTTTGGGGAAGTACTGCCAGATGGACGTTTACCGGATCGACTTATCTATGGTGGTTTCAAAATACATCGGCGAAACCGAAAAGAATCTTTCCAATGTTTTTAATACGGCTGAGTCCAAGGACTGGATCCTTTTTTTTGATGAAGCCGATGCCCTTTTTGGTAAAAGAAGCAATACATCCGACTCGCACGACCGTTATGCAAACCAGGAAGTGTCCTTTTTACTCCAACGAATGGAAGATTTTGACGGCTTGGTTATTTTATGCTCAAATTTTAAAAAGAATATAGACGAAGCTTTTTTTCGAAGATTTCAGCTTGTTCTTGACTTTGAAATACCTGATGAGCATCAGCGGCTTACCTTATGGAAAAAATCGATAACCAGTGAATTTGAATATGCAAAAGAGGTTCACCTTGAAGATTTGGCTGAACGACACGAATTAAGTGCTGCCTCAATTATTAATGTTTTACATCACTGTATTCTAAAGTGTTTGGGACGAAATGACCGTATCATTCAAATGAAAGACATTCAGGCAGGCCTTAAAATGGAAAAGGTAAAAGAAGGTAAAAGTATTATTTAGAATAGAAGTTCAAGGTGTTTGAATCTGATTTGTCTCCGGTAAGTGAAGAGGCAGACGAATAGATCGAATTGAGACACCCGGACGGGTTCAATCTTGTTTTAATCTAATTTCCCGTCCCTTTGGGCGGTTCCGCTTTCGCCTCGTGCGTTAGCTCTTCTGATAACTTGTGGTCTTGCCCGAGGTAGTTAATTTAGTTCTCTTTCGTCCGAAATTATTTTTTGACATTGAATATTCTTTTTGCGCTGACGATTTCATCATTTCCCTCCAACTCAGGGCGACACTCCTTCTTCGCTTGCACTGGGATGGATAAAACTGTCAGGACGAAAAAATTTCAGGAATAATGCTTACCCATACTATCCGTTATAGAACCTTTTTTTTTATCTGTTAAACTAGAATTAAGCGTATATTAATTAATTCGTATCTTTTTATCTTTTTTATGAAACTTTTAATATCTTTTTTTTGTTGAAGGTTTTGAATTTCTTGTTTTAGTGATTTATAACTGCAAGAATTACCATTGAATGTAGAAGGAGGCAGTTGGGGGTTGGTTTCGATGGATTATTTCGTAAAGTAATACAACCTACAATGATCGATGTTGCATTAATCTATATTCGGGATATTTTGAATGAACATTTCAAAAATGAATTTTCAATTTCGGAAAACAAAGTTGTTCTTTCGAATATTGTAAAACCTGATGGTTCAAGTGCTCAGAATGTCGATGGTAAAATTGTCCTTTTCCTGATCAGTTTAGATGAGGAGTCAACCCTGAAAAACAACACCAGTCGTTATTCCAATCAAGGTGATGGTACATTTGGTCACAAGAGTCCTACCCTTCATTTAAATATGAATTTGTTTTTTTGTGCCAATTTCGACAGCACGGTCTATGCGGAAGGCTTAAGTTATCTTTCCTCCTTAATTCGTTTTTTCCAAATCAATCGAAAAATAACCATAGACCAATCAGGTCGCTCAAATCCCAACACAAAAAGTTTAAGTTTCGAATTGACTCAGCTGGACTATGCGCAGTTGAGTCACCTTTGGTCGGCCATTGGAACTAAACTCATGCCTTCTATTCTTTATAAAGTCGGACTGCTGGCATTTGATGATGTGCCTTTGGAAAGAATAATTCCATCAATAACGGAACATGACAGTTAATTATAAATCAGAACAATGAATCAAAGTTATAGTCACATACTAACCTTTTGGTTTAAGCATCGGTATTTTGGCGATGAACTGTTTAAGTCGGTCGATATTTCCTTTGCTGAAGGTTCGCAGAAAATAATGAATAATCTGGGACTTATCATCAAACCATTTGCCGGAGGGTTTTATGTTCTGACGTCAAATCCTGAATTGCTCGATTCCCTGGATGATATCAATCCACTTCAAATTTATTTATACAGCAAAGATCCGTTATACATTAACTACACCGAATTACCTTCTTATAATTTACGCGATAAATTAATCTGGTTTAGCAATTTAACAAAGAAGGCAGACCCTGAAAATGGGAGCTTTTTGCTTCATTATGCGGGATATGCCTCCGGTGATGATATTATTCAAATTAGTCATGGGGAAATTAATATTCCTGATTTTAATCCTGAAAAAAACTATCGTTTTACGGATACCTCCGGAAATGAAATTTATTCGGAATATGTAACTCAATCCGCAAACGACTCCGGCTCTTTTTTAATTTCAGGAATAACGCAGGGACTGGTGCGTATTTTTTCCGACAATGAGGAAATCCTGAAAGTTTATTATTATCCGAATACAATCTGGAAAAAACCAATGGGGATTGTTGAGCTTTTTACGGGTGAACTTTTCAAACAGTATAACGCAATAGGAAAAGTTGAATATTCGATTTGTTTCGACAACAGAAAAACCACCTGGAAATATTTTCTGGTCAGTGAGGTCTATCAGAAATTCAGAAATTTAAGCATTATCAATAAATCAAAAGAGCAGATTTTTCTTCCTCCTCAAAAACAGACTTTACAATCAAGCAGCATTGCACTGGTATTCGAATCAAAGATTAAAATACCGCTCTCCGAATTGTCAGACGAAAACTTTCAATTGGTTGACAATTTTGATCTGGAAAACAGATCTGGAAAAGTTATTCTGAAAAGTTTAGCAAAAGCTTCTTCGGAACAGTTGTTCTCTGATGCTTCGAAAACCGATGGAAATGTATATTCTCATATTTATATATAAACAATTAACATGAAACACTATGGCACAGAGGTTAATGACACCAGGGGTTTACATTGAAGAAGTAAATGGTTTTCCAGGCTCAGTCGTTGAAGTAGCGACAGCCATTCCTGCTTTTATCGGCTACACCGAAAAAGCTTCCAGAAATGGAAAATCGTTAATAAACAAACCGACAAAAATTAAATCGTTCGCCGAATACAGGGAGCTTTTCGGCCTGGCATTTAATCCTAAGTTTAAGCTTGATCTGTTACCTGACGGACAAAAGGCTCAACATGAAATCACAATTAATGGCACCAGACGAGCCATTAACTATTTGACTGACCATGACTCATATATGTATTCTGGCATTCAGCTTTTTTATAACAATGGTGGCGGTTCCTGTTATATTGTATCTGTAGGAACCTATAGCAAAGCTGATGATGTTGTACATGTGGTCAAAGAAGAACTTGAAGCAGGTTTGATAACCTTACTCAAGGAACAGGAACCTACTATGATTGTAATACCTGATGTTGTTAAGTTAAAAGATGACAGTTACGATGTATATAAAAAAGTACTCGCGCATTGTTCGAAAATGCAAAGCCGGGTTGCCATACTGGATATTTACAATGGAGATCAGGCCCGGATTGAAGGAAATGCGCCTGAGGATATTATTGCAAATTTCAGGGAATTAATAGGTACAGAATACCTGAATTATGCTGCTGCTTATTATCCATGGCTAAATACCAATATCGTTCAGAATGATAAAATCACTTTCGGGAATCTGGATGTTTCAGTCGAACTCAATACCCTTCTTCCGGAAAAACAGGCATTAGAAGTCGTCACTGCTTTTTCTTTGGTTAAAGCAGACTTTAAGTCCGCACTTCTTAAAGATAAACCAGCAGATTTAGCCAAAGCACTTACCGCCGATGAACCAGATGGTTTGGATCAAATGGTAGCTGACGGGAAAATGATTGAAACATTCGATGCCGCAGCCTTTAACGCATTGGATATTGACACGCTGAAAGAAACTAAATCATTACTGGACGCATACATCAGCAACAAAAATCGTAATTATCACCTTGGACTAATTGCTACAAGTCCTACATATACCAATCTGTTGAATGAAATCAGGGCTGTTCTGAATCTTCTGCCACCTTCGGCAGCAATGGCTGGAATATACACCATGGTCGACAATAATAAGGGTGTATGGAAATCACCGGCAAATATCAGTCTGAACAGTGTAATCAGTCCATCGACAAATATTACGCACGACGATCAGGAAAATTTGAATGTCGATGCCACTTCCGGAAAATCGATTAATGCCATAAGAACTTTTCCTGGAATTGGAACTCTGGTATGGGGTGGCCGGACACTTGACGGGAATAGCCTGGATTGGAAATACATCAATGTAAGACGCACCATGATTATGCTGGAACAATCGATTAAAATGGCCTTACGATCTTATGTTTTTGAACCAAATGATGCAAATACCTGGGTTTCTGTCAGAAGTATGATTGTAAATTACCTGACTGAAAAATGGAAACAAGGAGCATTGGCCGGATCTTCTCCGGATGATGCTTTCGAAGTTCAGGTGGGATTGGGCATAACTATGACAGGTTTGGATATTCTGGAAGGTAAAATGCGGGTTTCTGTTAAGCTTGCAATTGTGCGACCAGCCGAATTTATTGTAGTGACATTTGAACAACAAATGCAAAAATCATAATTAAAACAATTTTTTTAAAATCTATAAAAACGATAACATCATGGCAGGAGAAGCACAAGACAAAAACTGGCCGCTACCAAAGTTTTATTTTATGGTTGATTGGGGTAGTACAACCAATATTCCTTTTCAGGAAGTAAGCGGATTAAACATTGAAGCACAGCCAATACCCTACAGACATGGTAACAGCCCTGTGTTTTCAGAAATTAATATGCCCGGAATAGTTAAGAACAGTAATGTCACCATGAAAAAAGGTGTGTTTGCAAACGACAACGGCTTCTGGGACTGGTATAATAAGATTAAGATGAATACCATTGAACGTCAGAATGTAGTCATAAAACTTCTGGATGAAGCAGGAAATCCGACCATGACCTGGACGCTGTTAAATGCCTGGCCGACCAAAATCAGTTCAACTGATCTGAAGTCGAATGCGAATGAGGTTGCAGTTGAAAGCATAGAGATCATGCACGAAGGTTTAACCATAGCTAATGGATAAGAATTATGGGTGATAATAGTTTTTTCAGACCTAAATATACTCCGCCTACCGCTTTCTATTTTTCGGTAAAATTTGCCGGATTCGACCAGATGGACAGCAGTTTTCAGGAAGTCTCCGGTTTGAAAGTAACTGTTGGTACCATTGAGAAAAAAGAAGGTGGTGACAATAATTTTGTTCACCACCTTCCTACACCGCCAAAATTTGAAAACCTGGTATTAAAACGGTGCTTATTGTCTAATTCGAAGTTAGACCGATGGTGCCGCGATGCTATTGAGGATTTTAAGTTTGATCCGAAGGACATCAGGCTGGCTTTGCTGGGAGCAAATGGTGGAATCCTGGCTTCCTGGACTATCATTAATGCATTCCCGATTTCATGGGAATTATCAACACTTAACAGCACCAGTAACCAACTGGCCATTGAATCTTTGACCTTAAAATACAGACTTTTCAGAAAGGATTAATCGATGACATTGATTGTAAAAGAGCTAATTGTAAGAGGAATCGTTTCAGCTGATTCTTCGCAAATTAATGATTCTGCCATGGAGAAGGAAGAACTGCTTCAGTATCTTGAACAGATCAGAAAAGATCTGGAGCGCGACTGTATTGAAAAGGTTTTGCAAAAACTGGAAACCAAATCGATCAGGTGAACTGCTATGGGAGAATTAACAAAAATGAAAATTGTTGCATTCAAAGATCCTGATTTTTCAAGAAAATTGGGAGAATATGATGTGCTCGTAAATCCTGAAAATTACAAGCAGAAGAATGAGCAACAGTATTCTATGACCAATACCACCAACGGATCGAGTGCACAAACCGCAAGATACAAAGGAGGGGGTACAGGTTTGTTCGAGATCATTTTGTTTTTCGACGGAACAGGAATCATCTCGAAAGATAAAGTTGATGATCAGATTAAAGAGGTAAAAGATTTGGTCTATCAATACAATGGTGATATTCATGAACCCAATTACCTGCGGGTTTACTGGGGCACTCAATCGTTGTTCCAGGGCCGGCTCAAATCATGGAATGTGAATTACACCATGCTCGATATGGATGGTTCTCCATTAAGAGCGGAAGCAACGGCCGTATTAATTGCTTCGGTAAGTGCGAAAAAGAAAGCGCTGGAGGAAAAGAAAAATTCTTCAGACATGACTCATCTCCGAACGGTACTCGATGGAGACAATCTGCCGCTAATGTGCTACCGGATATATGGCGATAGCCGCTTTTACATTAAAGTTGCGCAGTACAATGAAATAACCAATTTTCGGGCAATAAAACCAGGTGATGTAATCACTTTTCCACCAGTAATTTAAATCGTATGGCCAAGGTATTGCAACAGTCTGACGGAGTAATAAGCTTTGATATACTAATCAATGGCAAAAAAATTAAAGATGTGGTTGAGGTCATTGAAATTTCCATACAAATGGAAGTTAATAAAATTACATCGGCTACAATTCTGATTGAAGATGGTGGAATTATTGGTTCGGTAAACGACCCTTTTTCGAATAGCGAGGGACCCGATTTTATTCCGGGAAATGACATAGAAATCTCTTTGGGATATGATAATAAAAGGGAATCAGCCTTCAAAGGGATTATTCTTTCACAGCGTTTAATGTATAAGAATGGCAAATCACAGCTTTTGATTACCTGCAAGGATAAAGCGGTTCAAATGACTAAAGGTCGTTTTAATGCCATTTTCCAGAAGGAGAAAGACTCTGATGCCTTAAAAAGCATTGCAGGTAAATATGCAGGGCTTGAATCTGACATTGATGACACCAGCATTGTATTTCCAACCTTAATGCAATACAACTGTAGCGATTGGGATTTTGTGGTTATTCGGGCTGAGCTGAATAACATGATTGTCCTGACAGATAAGAATAAGCTCATTGTTAAAAAAAACAATTTCAAGGCTGCTCCTGAATTTGAAATTAATGCTACACAATACGTGATTGATATTGATCTTAATCTCAATAGTGAAAACATAGCGGGCAGTTTCAAAATGACTGCATGGGACGATAAAGATCAAAAAGAAATTGTGACTTCGGTTAGTCTTAACGACAGCCTGAATCAGGGGAATATTTCAGCAAAAAAATTATCCGAAGTTTTAAAAAATGGAGATTCAAACTACTATTCATCTGCACAGCTTTCGGATGATGAATTAAAAATATGGGGTGAATCGCTTGCAAACAAAGCCGTATTGAGCAAAATTCAGGGAAAGATTACTGTTCCTGGAACTACCGGAATTCTGGCCGGCGATCCTGTCAGTTTAACCGGGTTCAGTTCCAGATTTAATGGGAAGGCCTACATTTCAAAAGTAATCCATTCCCTTCAGAATGGAGGATGGCTTACATCATTATATGTCGGGAAATCTTCGAACTGGCATTCATTTCTGCCAGATATTGAAGACAGCCCGGCTTCGGGTATCATACCGGCCACCAATGGTACCCAAATCGCAAAAGTCAAACAAATTAATGAAGATCCTGATGGGAAATATCGTGTTTTGGTGAATCTTCCAGCCTTTTCCGGAACCGGACAGGAATATGGAATATGGGCCAGATTGGCATTTCCGTATGCTTCGGCAGATGCCGGTTTCTTTTTCTTTCCGGAAGTGAACGATGAAGTATTGGTCACGTTTATCAACAATGATCCCCGGAATGCAGTAATAACCGGTTCTCTTTACAACGAAAAAAATAAACCGAAGGAGATTCCCGATGAAAAAAATCAGTTCAAATCTATTCATAGCAAATCCGGAATAAAAATCCGGTTTGACGATGAAGATAAAATCCTGACCGTAGAAACTCCCGGAGGAAATTCAGTGACTTTGGATGATAAAGATAAAAAGATAACGATTAAGGATATTTCAGGCAATTCGGTATTCATGGATGATTCGGGAATAACAATGGATAGCTCAAAGGATATTAAGTTAAACGCAAAAGGGAATGTTGATATTTCAGCGTCAGGAAGCATAAATCTGACCGCAAAAACAGATGTAAAGGCAGATGGTATGAATGTTCAGCTCACTGCAAAAACAGGTTTTACGGCAAAAGGAAATGCCTCTGCCGAAATTTCGGCTTCAGGACAAACAACGGTAAAAGGGGCCATGGTAATGATTAACTGACAAAGAATAGTTTATGATTTTCAATGACATTACTGGGAGTCATTTGATGGTCATTAAATAGTCATAGGTGGTCATTAAGTTGCCATACGATAAATGACAACCGATTGACTATGAATGATAAAAGTTGACTGCAAAGAAGGGGTAAATGGATCAATAAACGAACGACTATAAACTTTAAACGATGGGATTAGCTGCCAGACTTACAGACATGCATACTTGCCCGATGGTAACACCAGGCTTACCGCCAATTCCACATGTGGGAGGCCCCATTGTCGGACCCGGAGTTCCAACAGTGTTAATCGCTAAAATGCCCGCTGCGGTGGTCGGTGATAACCTTGTATGCGTTGGCCCGCCAGATTCAATTGTGAAAGGTTCAGCAACAGTTCTGATTGGCGGGAAACCTGCGGCCAGAATGGGTGATAGTACTGCTCACGGTGGTAGTATTATTTTGGGTTGCCCAACAGTAATGATAGGAGGATAAATACATGAAAGGGAAAATTTATTCATTTTTAGGAAAAGGATGGGCTTTCCCTCCTGAATTCAATTTTGAGATGGGTACGGTTGAAACCGTTGAGGATGAGTACGACATTAAACAAAGTCTGGGAATTATATTGGGTACTATTCCAGGTGAACGGGTTATGTTCCCGACATTTGGATGTGGCATCCGGAAATTTGTATTCGAATCAAACGATCCGACTCAAATGAGTATGCTGAAAGATACCATCTACGATGCCATTCTTTACGATGAACCCCGAATTAAACTTGAAAAAATTGACATTAAAGACGATACACAAATTTATGGATTGGTGCATATCCATATTTTTTATACCGTGTTAATTACCAATACCAGAACTAATATGGTATTCCCATTTTATTTTAAAGAAGGAACAAATCTTTAGTAATACGAACATTTAGTTGACCAAATGAACAAAGGATCAAGTCAGGAAACAAGAAAAAATATAGCGCTCCGGGCAGATTATATTTCAATAGACGAAAGATCTATGTTGGATTTGGTGCAATTTACCCGCGATTATTCACAAAATATAAACTTTTACGGACTTCAGAACACGGTCATTCATAAATGGAAATCCTTTTTGAAGAACGATCCGGCATTCATACTCTCAATGATTGCAACGGTCGATATTCAAAAACTCCAGCTAAATAATGATGATCTGGCTGCCCGGTCCAATCCTTCGGATGAGTTTGAAATCATTCAAAAAGCTATCCGTAAGATTATTGAGCACATTCCAGATTGGCATACATTATTAACACAGTCAAATTACCGGGGTATCCTCTTACCGGAAATTAAAAAGCTTAACAAATATGCTGACGAAGTTAGCCTGTTGCTGGCCAGTCATCTTCAGGAAACGGAATTATTAAGAGAAGCTTACGATAATATTTTGGGAACCATTGTTTTTATCAGGGAGAAAGCTTCTGAAAATTTTGAATCTGAAATACTCAGCGACAACAATCACTCTCCCCACATTGGTTTGCTGCTGGCATTCTTTAAATTGTTCAAAAATGTACAAAACGATATTAATTCCTTAACCCAAAAACACCTTGATTATTACTACCTGAAAATACTTCAGCAACAGAAGAGAAAACTGGAGCCCGGCTCTGCCATTATTGGATTGCAGCTCAAGCAGGGAACCGAAGAATTGGTCATCTATGAAGGTGAAAAATGCGAATTCATTTTCGAAGGAAATCAAAAATACACGTTCATTACCAGCTCCGATAATCTAATAAATAAAGCCGAAATCGCAGATGTAATTACACTTTATAAAAGTGACTGCTTTCCTTTCGGGAATGATTATGAAGAGGATGTTTTTTCGTTCAACGTAATCTATGAGGCGGATATCCTAAGAAATGGACTGATTAACGGAATTACTGATGTATCCGATTACAACGATTTCCCGGCAACACTGGGCGAAGAGCAAATCCACAGTGATTCGGATGAAAACAAAATAAGCTTAAGCCATATTGGCATTCTGTTAAGCTCCCCGGTTTTAATCCTCGAGAAAGGAAGGCAGGAAATTAATTTGACATTTAAAATTTCTCCATCTTCCTATACAATGATTAAAAGTATGTTCAAGGGATTGATTAATCAGGAAACCAGTATATCGGAAAGGAAGGAGAATTTAGCAGATACAGATCGGAGACAAAAGCAAGTCATTACAGATTTTTTCAGTGAGGCCTTTGACCTTTTCATCACAGACCAGAAAGGATGGAAAAAAATTGAAACCTTCAACACCAAAATAAGCGATACTGAAGCTGCTTTAATATTCAATATTAAATTGAATGAAGATGTTGATGCGCTCGTTCCATTTGACCGTAAAATTCATGATGCAGAATATGATTTGGAGTGGCCTTGTATCAAAATCGTGTTAAACAACGAAGCACAGTATCATCCCTATCAAATTCTCCGGAACATCGTTATCGAATATGTGATTATAAATGCTAATGTTTGGGGAGTTGACAATTTGACATTAGCAAACTCTGCAGGAAATCTGGATCATTCTGTTCCATTTATGCCTTTTGGACCCATTCCTTCCGTTGGAAGTTATCTTCAGATTCAAAATCCGTTGATCCTCCAAAAGAATCTGTCCAGTCTTCTACTTACGATTAACTGGGCGGGATTGCCGCAAACAAGTCATGGGTTTAACGATTACTATAAAGCCTATCCTGGTGAGATTGAGAACAACTCTTTCAAAGCCATTCTGATACAAAACAAAAATCGCATAAACAATTCAGGGAAACAGTTTCAGAATGAATTCAATTTATTTGAATCGGAAAATGATTTTCTGAAAAATGAAATCAAATTACCGGACATCGTTGACGATCTTATTTTTTATAATCAAATCGATCTATCGAAGACGAATCAGGAAGAAACTGCCAACCGAATTTTTATGGTATTAACAAATCCTGAAATTGCTTTTGGTCATCAACTATTTCCGAATATTTATGCTGAAGCAGCGATGAATAACAGCAGGTTCAAAAGACATCAGGCTGCTTTGCCCAATCAGCCCTACACGCCGGTGATCGAACGCCTGACCATTGATTACAGCAATGTGGCCAGGGAGGTTATGTTACGAAAACAGGATGATAAGGGAAGCGACATCAAATTGATTCACCTTTATCCTTTTGGATATGTACAGGTATTTCCGGGACCGGTAAAGTCGCAAAGTTATTTTTTACCACAGATAGAACACAAAGGGAATTTATTTATCGGCTTAAAGCAAATTGCTCCAGGCGATGTTGTCAGCATTGGCTTTGAGTTGATTCATGCAGTATCTATTCACACGGCTATAAACGTACCGGAAATACATTGGGAATATCTTTCAAATAATGAGTGGATTCCTCTTGATGGCTTTCTGCTCGAAGATACCACTGCCGGTCTGATAAAATCAGGAATTGTAAAAATTGAAATCCCCTATTCCATTCAATTCGACAACACCCGGCTTACACCCGGTAAGTTCTGGTTAAGAGCCGCCTACGATGGAAAAGAAAACCTGAATTCCAGAATAAAAAATGTATTTACTCAAGCTGTTTCCCTGACTGCGGATCAATCTTTTTCAGAATTTCCGGAAGGTTTAAAACCTGACCGGAAAATAGAGAAAATAACTTTTCAGGGATTGAAAGGAATTGGAAAAATTTCCGGCCCGTATGCACTTAAAATAAATAAATTGCTTGAAAACGAAGAATCCTTTTACAACCGCGTTAGTGAACAAATGAGGCATAAAAACCGGCCCGTTTCCAACTGGGATGTCGAACGGATTGTACTTGCCAGATTTAAAAATATTGAAAAAGTCAGGGTTTACGGCAGAAATAGCCACCCGAGGGAGTTAGTTAAAGGAAGCTCAATGCAGATTGTATTGATTCCAAAAAACAACATCAGTGATGGTATGAGGTGGCGAAATAATAAAGTGGACTATCACACGCTGAATGCAGTTAAAGAATATGTATCTCAAATGGTATCTCCCTATGTTAAAGTTGAGGTTTCGAATCCTGTATATGAGCAATTGAAGGTAAGATGCCGCGTTAAGTTTAACGATTATCAAAAGAGAGGCTCCCTTCGGAATATCCTTAATACTGAATTAATCAGCTATTTGTCTCCTGATATTGAAAACTCATTCATCGAAAAAGGTTTTGATGAATCGATTTCAAAAACTGAAATATTAAATTTCATTGAAAGCCGGCCCTACGTCGAATTTGCAACTCAATTTTCGGTATTGCAATTGGTTGAGGTGCAGGGCAAATATAAAATAATTGATACAGCAACCATTGAGTCAATAAAAGAGTTGCATACCATTTCTGCCTATGCCATTTTAACCTCTGCACCACAACACCAGATCGAAGTCGTTCAGGATGAAACACCATTACCACCGGGAATTTCAGGGTTTGGTGATTTATCCATTGAATCGGATTTTGTAATTAGTGAGAAGGGAAAATATAACTAACATAAAGTGATGAGAAATTCAAAAAATATTACTGATCGAAAAAAGCTCAAGGAATTTTTCAAGAAAGGCAATCTCCCGGGAGAAAGTGATTTTGAAAAGCTTATCGATTCTACTTTTAATATTGCCGATGATAAGCTTGATATCAACGAGGACGGTTTGATGATTTACCCTTCAGAAAATGGGAAAGAAAAACTGTTGAGTTTTTTTGAGGACCGGGACAATACCGATGCCACCTGGGTGATGTTTATTTCGAAGAAAGACAAGGGTGGAATTTCGATCAATCAAATAGGTCAATCAAAAAATGGCGATAATCCACCGGCTTTTTTTATTCAAAAAGAGGGTGGAATGGTAGGGCTGGGAACCAGTTCCCCCAGTCAGCAGCTTGATGTAAAAGGTATGATTGCTTCCGAAGGAAGAATGGGCAACATCGAAGGGAGCGTGGTTGCCGATGGTAACTGGCACAATGTTTTTGATCCCGCTAAAGGATTGAACGGTTGTCACGCCTACGAAATAATGGCCTATGCTGAAGGGTTTAAGGGCGAAGGTAAATATTCGTTAATGCATGCCATAGCCATTAGTACGTTTGGAAATTCAAAGCCAAAGATTTCAAAAACATCAGCTTATCATGGCACCTGGTGGAATAAAATTGATATTCGATGGGAATCAAGACCATCCAGAATATCAGAGGAATCAGTTCAGGATAAGAAAAAAGGGTTCGGCTTGTCTAAATGGTTGAAATCACTCATGGGTGGGCTTGAGCAAAAGAACACCGAAAAATACAATTTGCAACTAAGAACCAAAAGTAAATACGGAGACGATATCAAATTGCATTTCAGAGTTTCTGTTTTGTGGAATTCCGATTTTATCAAGACTTAAAAATAAATTAATTCAGACTGATGGAACAATCGGCAAGTTTTTCAGGGAAGGAAGTTGATAGCGTAAGTTTAGATTTTTCAGAGCTTCACGAAATGGGATTGGCATACATTCAGGAATTGAGTGGTGATGTTTGGACTGATTATAATTCGCACGATCCGGGTGTTACCATTTTGGAACAATTGTGTTATTCGCTTACCGATATTGCCAACCGCATTTCGCTGCCTGTCGAAGACCTTTTAACAACTGAAAAGGATGATCAGCCGAACATGATCATAAACGCTTTTTTGCCTCCTTCTTCCATCCTGACTTCACTTCCGGTAACCATTGACGATACCCGGAAAATGATTATCGATCGGTTTGATGAAATACAGAATGTATGGATTGCCATAAAAGAGAACGTAGGTTATGAAGAAGCATTAAGAGGTATTAACCGGATTGAGATACTACCCAAAATAAGTTTCTTAAAAAAAATGGTTGGGAAACCGCAAATCAAAATCGATTTTTTAGACGAGGTCAACAAGTTCCTCCGCGAAAACCGGAACCTTGGAGAATTCTATGAAGATGCACTTTTACTTGAGCCACAGGATATCAATATCAGTTTCAAGGTTTACATTAATGAGGATGCAGAGCTGGAGATAACCATCGCCCGACTTTTTCTGCAACTGCTTGAATATGTATACAACCCTATACAGTACAGTACTTTTGGTGAAATGAAAGATGCCGGATACAGCATGGAAGAACTATATTCAGGCCCGAAATTGATCAGGGGATTTATAAAAGATGACCATCTTAAATACGAGCAAAAATCGATACAAGCCAAACGGCCCGGTAAAAATGACATCAATAAAAAGAGGCTGAACTCAATTCATGTTGACGATCTGCAAAAGATACTTTCGAAAGTTGATGGTATTAATCGTTGTGAGCTAAGCCCATTCATTATTGATGATAAAAAACAGACTGAAGTTAAAGTTGAGAATGGTAAATTCTTTCATTTGCTTCAAATTGATCAGTCGTCGAATCTTACGGATAACAGATTTGCCCGCATCTATCAAAATATGACTGTATTCGTTGATGGGAAAAAACTGTCGATACTCAACAACCAAAAAATAAATAGCCTGTTTTCAGAAACCTGGTCGAAGAAATACAGGGCTTATCCAATCGAAAGTTCAGTGACGGAGTTCTTAAATGACAAATTACAGGGAACTTACCGTAACCCTACCGAATATTATTCCCTGCAAAGGCATTTCCCGTTAATTTATGGAATCGGAGAGGAAGGATTATCGAAAAATGAGCCCGTAGAAAGGCATGCCAAGGCTCTTCAGCTAAAAGCATACCTGATGTTGTTCGAGCAGCATTTAGCCAACCATTTGGCCCAACTCGGAAACCTGAATGAGTTTTTTAATATCGATTTCAGAAACGGACAGGAAAAAACCTACTTTACCCAATGGATGGATTCGGTTCCACAAATTGAGAAACTGGCTACCGGCGATATGACAAATATTGAGGCCTGCCTTGAGTCGAAAGCTATTTTTTACAACCGGAAAAACCGGATATATAACCATTTACTTTCCCGATTCGGAGAAGAGATCAGTGATATTCCCTGGAAAATCGCCTTTCGTTTAAATCTGATAGAAAATGAAGATGAATTCAACCGGACACTGCTTCAGTACAAATCCGATTTTTTATTGAATCTGGAGAACCTTTCCTATTACAGGACCAGAGGAGAATATTTTCAGTCGCAAAAAACGGGAGATGATAATCTGAAATACCAGCGACACCCCTCGGGACTTGAGAAAATAATACTGGCGAAAACAGGGATTCCTGAAAGAGAAAAACACTTTTTAGTTCCTGATTTTGCCGGGTCAAACGAACAATCCGATCCGGATAATGAGTCATCATTCAACTTCAAGGAAATTGGAGATCTAAACAATAATTTCAGGCAATTATTACCCGACGAAATAAACAGATCATACCCAACGGCAGGCTTTATCATTCCGATGGCTATGTTTAATGAGTTCGACCTGAAAGTATTGTTCAAAGAAACACTCAATTTTAAAAATTACAGAATATCAAACCCTGATTCAGCGGGTAACAATGTTCAGGTCGTATTTCAAAAGGGGAAAAATAAGTGGGTAAACTTGTTTACCAGCCGGACCAACGAAAAAGCCATTCAGAGGATTAACCAGATCATAAACTTTTTTCTGTCTCAAAATAAGAAATCAGAAGGACTTTATGTGGTTGACCATATTTTGCTAAGCGATATTTTAAAGGACAGTAAATACGGCTTTAAGTTTACCGATGAACATGGTGAGCCTCTGTTTCAGACCGATGAAGAGGAGTCATGGTATCATTCGGAGGACGACCGAAATGTGAGATTTTCTGAAATAAAATTGAAAAAGGCTTACTATTTTTTTGATAACGGGAAATGGATGATACAACACAAAAACTGGATACATTATCCGGACATTACCACTAATCCAAAATTGGACAAACTGAGCGATGAACTTAAAAATGGACACTTCTCCTGTTCAAACGGAAAATGGATAATTAAGTACGAAGACAGTAGTCGTGTTTCTGAGCAACTTAAAAACAAGGATTTAGAAATACTAAATGAACTGCTTGAAGAGGTTTATGAAAATACCAATAGCTTTAATTCGCAAATCCGGATTGCATTGGATAAAAATTCCTATTCCTTTTCTAATGGGAAATGGATACTGAATTATGAAGATAAGATACTTGCTTCCTTTAAAATTAAAGACGAGGATCTGGTGAAACTGAATGAGGTTCTTGGGAAATACAGCTATTCCTTTACTAATGGCGAATGGAAGATCAATGATGGAGTGGAAATTCCGTTTGATAACACCAAAAACCTTGAAATACTGAATACTGAATTTGAAAAAGTTTTCAAAAATACGCGAAGTATAATTCAGTTATTCAATATGCCGGACGATGAAAACGGCCGATTGCGCTTCAGTGAAATGGAGAAAATAAGGGCAAAAGGAAGCATGGGAACTCAATCCGGGCAATATGGACAAAGACGCCTCATTTTTCAGCGAAAGCTTTCAAACGGAGACATTATTGATGAAGATTTTTTTAATCTGATGATTACTGTTTTGTTACCCGACTGGCCTGCACGATTTCAGACCGAGCGCTTTAAGGACTATGTTAATGATCTGATATACGAAAGGTTACCATCGCACATCAGCAATGAAATAGTTTGGGTAGACACCCTTAACATGAAGAGATTTGAAGAAAAATTTTACCAATGGGAACAATCAAAATATACCGGAAAACCCTCAGGTGAAGTTCAGGCTGCGGCTCTGGATGTTTATCATGCAATCATGGATCTCAGGAAGAACTAAAGAATGGAAAACACAGGTCAAAATAGAATTCACAACGCATCATTCAATTTTGAATATGGAACTGTTGCATCTGCAGAAAGGTCTGCTGATTTGATCGAAACCATTTTTAACTCACAGATTTTGCCTGAACTGGACAAGGCTATTTCCAATCACATTCCTGAAGGACTGGTCGTCGAATTGTCAAAACTGGAAATTAACATTGGAAACATCAATGAAAAGGAGTTGGAGAGTCATCTTGCCGGAAGAATCAGAAACGCGCTGGAAGACGCACTCCAAAATCGAACAAGAATTGGAAAGTATCAATTCTCCGGAGAGACTGATTCCGCAGAACAAAAGTTGGACAATTTTCTATTGGAATCGATCGGGAGTTATTTCCGGAAAGGTTATTTCCCGCTTGGAATGGGAAATTCAGTTCCGATGGATGAACTCGTTACAAATGCCATCGGTCATCACCAACACGAATTTATTGAAATCATAAAAAAATACCGCAGGTATGATGGCATACTCCAACGAATAGCATCCAGTTTAAGTGCAGAAACCTTTGATTTGATCTTGTTGGCACTTGAGCCCTCTTCCGGAAAATGGATGATTGATTTTAGACAGATTCTGATCGATACCCGGAAGGAAGCCAATCAGAATCAGATAAGTGGCAATGAATTCATTCGGACCATGAATTATTTAAGCCTTAACTATTTACTGAATGACACAGGTTCCGGGTTCAGTAAGGATAAATTTTCAGACTCGGTTCTATCGCAGCTCTTACGCTTTTTCAAGACTGATGTTCAATGGTTTGTTCAGGCTTTTAAAAAGCATCAAAACCCTGTTGCCGGATTCATTCTGGAAAGCTTATCCAAACTGAATGAAAGGCAGGCTCAGTTGTTGCCCGAAATAGCTGGTCAAAACCTGACGATTGATTCTCTTTTGGAGATTCTGAACGCAGGAAGTATTCAGGAGAAAACAGTTACACCTGAATTGCTGAAGTTCGCAATTGTTCAGGCCATTCGAAATACAGGAAAAAGAAAGCAACTCATTGAAAAGCTCAGCAGATCCGGAATCCGGTTGATTTTGGCACTATTCTCCGGCAACGATGCGGATGCGCTTTTTGAACTGATCAGCGCGTTCTGCAACAATGTTGTAGTTCAAACTGAAAATGCCACATCGCTGAATGAAATTGCCATCCACACAGCCAGCTATCTGAGCCAGAGTGCAATACGGATTTTAAGTCCTGAAGAGTTTGTCCTGTTCCTGATTTATTCTGCCGGACTTGATGATTTAAAAACCGTGCATTCTGCTTCATTCAGGAGTTTTGTTCAGACACAAAAAAATATCGAGCTAAAAAGGATTCATGCCTTAATGGATGATGAAGCTTTATATCCTGAAATTTCTGACATTCAAAAATTACTTCTAAAAAAAGAGATTACAAGCTCATCGGGAAATCAGATTCAATCGGTTGTTTCCACTGCTGAAGAATATTTTATCATCACGAAAAGAAAAATAATTGCTTACTATCTTTATTCAGGGATGCTTCCGGATGCCTATTCCGATTTAAGACTGACTGATGTAAAAACGATTTTCGAAGAATTAATTCACCTGAAAGACGATTTTCTGGCTAAGCAATTTCATCAGGCAGAACATCCGGATCGTTTAATCAAAAGGTTAGACACCTTGATAGGGGATATGCCATTGGAAAAACTGGAGGCATACTTAATTCATTATTTTAAAAGGGAATTTGATCTTTTAGTCAGATTAATCGCCCACGCCAGACAACATTTTCCGACCGGACTCAGTCCCCGAAACGATTGGCCATTTAGTTATGAAATTTTTATTTCATCCCTGGCAAAAAGTAAGGGTGGAAGTTTGCCGGAAGTCTTTTTGCTTTCAGCAATGGAAGGACTGAATAATGAATGGACCAAAAATTCAGACAAGTTCATCGGTTTTTTATTTTCGAATTCAGAGATCCCGGAAATTGGTGCCTTGTTGAATAAGGAAAGCTTGGGATTGGAGCTTGCCAAAATGCTCGATAGAGATTTCAAGCAACTGATAACCAAGCTTCATTTATCCAAATTTGAAATTAAATCATCCGAGGAGGAAGTTAAGAGGTTGATCAATAGTATTTCGTTTTATTTTCAGGTCGATCAAAAATCATTTCTGGATTATCTTCAGGAAAATCATACCGATCTAACCCAGGTATTCACCTTGTTTAAATCTCATTTTGATCAGAATTTGTGGAAAAGCATGGAGAAGTTTGTAATATCCAGACCTGAACATAAGCCTGAATTGGAGAAATTTCAGCTGCAATCGGATATTCTTCTCCGGAAAATGAAGGAAGGCGGATATGATCTGGTCAGAATTTTTAAAAGTACAGACAGTTGGAACTCTGGAAATTTGAAGCTGTTTCTGGATCTGATCAGGAATAATGATGCGTTGGTTGAAAAAATAATTTCAAATACAAAAGAGATACAATTCCCTCCAAATCTCAATTTTGGAAGCCCAACAACGATCAATTATTTAAACCGGTTTCTCTCGCATCCACCCCAGGTGAAATCCACAAAAATTAACGATGATTTCTGGAAGTCACTGGTATGGAGTTTTGTTTTTCAGACCATTTCGGAAGCAGCTGAATTTAGCTCAATCGCGTTGGAAAGAAGCTTTTTGTACCATATTCTTCTGAAACTTAAAACGATTCGTGAAGAGGAACTGTTTTATCCGATTCTGGAACAACTGAAATTGTCCAAATCGAAAGAATTTTTGGAGCTTGCTGGTTCTTGGCCGGATACGAAAATGTTGGTTGCGAATGCTTCCGGAAGTGAAGAAGAAGATCAAAATCCTGAAAAATCGACTGATTATTATTTATCCGTTCTCCGGTTTTATGCCAGCAATGGGTTTTTCCCCTGGTGGGCAGGCCATGTTTCTTTTCCGGAAATGATGTCCGGATTATTCAATAGCAGCCGGCTGCACCCAGATATTTTTGAGAATTCATTCCTACGGATCGAAAAAGAAGAACCGATTCTGGAATTGCTGATTCCAAAAATTCCGAAGTTCGTAAGGAATGAATTCGATCAACTTTTTGCCGCTCATACCGAATTAAAGTCAATCTGGAAGAAACTTCTTCTGAAGAACACAAAAAGTGTCCGTTTAAAATCAGGTGACAAAGAGGATTCCGAAGACCAATCGATACTGTTAATGGAATTTTATAATTCAGACGATGAAAAAGTATCCCGTAAGTGGCTAAATGGATTTCCTGAAATTGCCAGTCAAATTCAGGAATACCTGTCACTTTCGCCGTATTTCTATTTCCGGAATTTGAATCCGGCCCAGTGGTCTAAGGCGGTTTATCAATTTTCGCTCAATTATTACGGGCAGGCACCAACTCAATTAAATGGCCATTTTCCTGACGATTTTCTGATCTATTTAAAACAAAACTATCCGAACATCAATTGGAGTGAGAATTTAGCCGCCGTTTATCAGCTCGTTCACTCACCCAATGCGACCGTTAAAGCGGTTTTCCCTGAGGCGTTGATTCCATTTGTAAATATTGAAACTAAAAATGAAGCTATGACTGATAATGAAAACATTTTAATTTCAGATAATGAGGGCGACGAAGTGAAAATTTATAATTCGGGTCTGATCCTTTTCTGGCCTTTTCTGACGCGCTTGTACGAGATTCTTTCACTGATTGAAAACGGCGAATTTAATGATGTTGAAAGTAAGAACAGGGCAGTGTACATTTTACAATACCTTGTTTACAATGAGATTGATTTCCCGGAACACCAACTGGTCCTGAATAAATTATTGGCCGGTATGCTGCCGGAAGAACATCTTGTGCCATTAACCAGCCTGACCGATGAAGAAATGGACAGTGCAAAAAGCCTGTTAAACGGACTGATCAATAATTGGGACAAAATGAAGAATACATCGCCTGAAGGGCTGCAGGAAACCTTTTTGCAAAGGGAAGGGATATTGAAATTTCAGACCGATAAAATAACCCTTACGGTTGAACAAAAAGGCTTTGATATCCTGCTTCAGTCAATTCCGTGGAACATTTCGCTTATAAAACTTTCGTGGATGGAAAAGCCAATTTACGTGGAATGGATATAAAAATATTAAATCGATTAAATTAAACTGCGAATGAACAGCCTGATGCATATACGAAAAACATTCCCGAAGATCGGATTCGTGACAATCATACTTTTTATTGCTTTTTTCGTTCAGGAGAAAACGAGTGCCCAGGTTGTAATCAAACCCTCGACCCTGAAATTAGACTCGCTTCAGTTTAAGGAACCGGTTAAGGGCATTCTAAAAAAGATTGTTCAGCCTTTGAAATTCAAAGCGAACAGAGATTCAACTGAAAAGGATCGGATCTATAAATTTATGCTTGACCGCATTCATAAAGGCCAACTGAAAATCGATACGAGCACAGTTAATCAAATAATGATTCAATTGGATACTCTGGTGGCCAGAAACTCATCGGCTAAAGAAGGAATTATTTCCATCATCAAAAACCACCAGCTGGATAAAAAGGGTACAAAATCGGTTATCGATTCGTTAAAAGTTGCCATGGGGGCAGCAGTTGATTCGTTAAAAACTCAGATGAGTGCTGTTATTCAGGAAAATTCAAATACTAACAGTCAGGAAAAAAGGGCCTTATTATCACAGGGCAACAATATTCTGAAAGACATCAGAGATGTTCAGTATTCGTGTACTTCCAATCTTGCCCCAACATACAGCTTAATAAAAAAGGATACCATTTATTTCTTCAGGAATTGTTTAAATCCTAAAATTAAAGTGATCGGATGGCAAAGTGCCGAAATGAATAACGAATTCAAGAACTACAATTACAATTATTTATCGTCCATCAATTTATACGGTTATGCCTTATTGGCATCCGGCAAAAATAATCATCCAAAAGATATTCAGAAATTTCAGGAACAAGGAGGTATTATAGACCTTGCACAAAGCAAGGGTTGCGATGTTCACCTTACTGTTTACAGTCAGAAGCCGGCTGACATCAGGGAATTTCTGGGAGATCAGTCGGCACAGGAAATACTTTTGAACGAGTTAGACAGTTTGATCAAAAAAAGCAAACTGAAAGGAATAAACATCAGTTTTGGGGATATTTCAGACTCGCACAAATTTATACAGTTTATACAAACGCTGCGCGAAAACCTGAAAATGCAGGATGAAGAAATCGAGCTAAACGTTTCGATACCCGCGATAAAGAACGACGAAGTGAGTTTAAGTGAAATAAATGGTTATCATTTTTCTGATCTTAATCCTTTGGTTGACTACTATTTTGTGATGACGGATCAAATTACTGATTCTAAAAATGGGATAGCACAAGCTTTAGGTCCGCTTTTAAACAGCGATAAATACGGGAAGAACTCCATTGAATCAACCATCGGATTATACACCAACGGGAAAATCCCGGTCTCCAAACTGATCATGACGGTTTCCTATTCAGGTACTTTATGGCAAGTCAGCAATTTCGATGGTAATCCGCCGAAAGCCACTGTATTAAATAGCATAACTTATAAAGACATTATTGAAAATTATTTGAATAAAAACCTCGATGATGTTGATGTTATAGAAGGTTTTGATCCGGATCAGGTTGCTGCCTATTTAAATATCATCCGACCGGAACCAGCGGTTAAAAAGCAAATATGGTATGAAGATTTCAGGAGTTTATACCTGAAATATAACTGGGCGCTGGAAAACGGACTTGGTGGCGTATCAGTAAAAGGTCTTGGAGGGGATGATGGATATTCAGAGTTATGGGATGCATTAGGAGCATCACTGATCAGAATAGATACAATTCGTGTCGATCAAAAACCGGTAGGTGCTAAACCAACTCCAGGCTTGATTTATTATATGAATTTATTTATTGAAGATTTTCAGTGGGCGATGGAAACCAAATTGAATTATAAAGAGGACAAAACCGATACTTCAACCTGTGAATGCGAATACAGCCCGGATTATATTAAAACATACAGAGACTCGCCTTTGCTTTGGACTGAATATCAGGATTATGATATGGATCATGTAAACATTCTCGAAAATTCAGTTCTCTGTGGTTGTCTATGGACCAGATGGGAAATATATTCTATCGTTTCCATGTGGAGCGGTATAATTTGTATGCTACTATTTTCTCTGACCTGGGCCCTTTCTTCTCATTTCGCCAGATATAAACTTTGTGGACAAAAAACCCTCAGCATTATGCTTGTTTCCAGAGGGATATTTATTTTTATTTCCTTTTTCGCTTTAGGGTTTTACCTGACTTTTGCCCCTAAAACCACAATTTTGGAAGGAGCGAATCACGGAGCTAAATATTTCATATTAATGGGTATCATTTTTATGACTGGTGTTATTGGTGCATGGATTGTGGCCAGAAAGCTCTATAAAAGTATGTATGAGCGGAAAAATATGCCCTAAGTGAGCATTCAATTCAGGGCGATGTTTTTGTCAAATAGCAATCTAACTTATTGTCGGATTTAATTGAAGCCGGCAGTTTTGATTAACGCGTTGATTATAGAGTAAAAATATAAACCGCAGAAATTCTTGATTTTCTTAGCGGTGAGATTAGAAAACCTAAAAATGTAAAGTGATGAATATACACACGGACAAAACCCAGAAAAACAAAAGTCAATCGGTCGACAGGAACGATTCGTCAAAACAGAATACTGCAGAAACATCCTTCCAATTTGCCGACAACCGTCCGGAAACCAACGTGCAGAGAAAACTGAATGAAATGGCCAATAATAGTCCGGAGGGGAAGCAGGCTGCACAATTGAAGGCTATTGCAAATAAGCATTCTGAAAATCCCATTCAGAAAAAAGGATTAGAGGACGAAGAAATGCTTCAGGGAAAGTTCAATCCCATTCAGAAAAAAGGATTAGAGGAAGAAGAATTGCTTCAGGGAAAGTTTGAGTCTGTTCAGAAACAAGGATTAGAGGACGAAGAAATGCTTCAGGGAAAGTTTGAGACAGTGCAGAAACAAGGATTTGAGGACGAAGAAATGCTTCAGGGAAAGTTTGAGCCTGTTCAGAAAAAAGGATTAGAGGACGAAGAATTACTTCAGGGGAAATTTGAGACTATTCAAAAACAAGGATTTGGAGAGGATGAAATGCTTCAGGGGAAATTTGAACCCATACAAAAGAAAGAAAATAACACAGGGTTACCGGACAAGCTTAAATCGGGTGCTGAAAGTCTTTCCGGTCAATCATTGGATGATGTAAAAGTTAACTACAACTCCGCACAACCGGCGCAATTGAATGCGCATGCTTATGCACAGGGTACCAATATTCATCTTGCCCCGGGACAGGAAAAACATTTGCCACACGAGGCATGGCATGTCGTTCAGCAAAAGCAAGGCCGTGTAAAAGCAACCATGCAGATGAAAGGCAATGTAAATGTGAATGATGATGAAGGTTTGGAAAAGGAAGCGGATGTAATGGGAGCAAAAGCAGTTTCTCAGGAAAAAACAGAGGACAAGTCTTTTTCTTCAGGAAACCAGAACCAGGTGACTCAATCCAAAGCCTATACAAATTCCACCCAAGGCATCAAACAGTTCTATCGAACGGAAAAGGGAAAAGGAAACCAGGGTGGATCCTTTATTTATGGATCTCCGCAGATTCATTTGCATATCGGAATTGGCCTGAAAAGTCATTTGAAGATTGAAGGAAACGAAATTAGAATAGGGAAAAAAGGTGGAGTACTGGATAAGGGTAAGATTCAGGACGCTCTTGACTCCCTGTTTGCATTCGAGAATGAAATTAGGAACGATAAACCACGATCAAAGCAATATGCACAAGCCATAACCGATTGTAAAGAGTGGCTAACAGAAAATGGTGCGAAGATGCCTGAGAAAAAAAAAGAAACTGAGGACGATGAAAAAGAGGACCAAACAAAAGAAAAAGTATCTGAGAAACCATCCTTACATGGGTATGATGATTTACATAACGAAAAAGGACCGGTAGGGCTGTCTGAAAATTATGAAGATGACTTTATGTAATAGGTAGATTTACCAAACGCAGAAAAATAAAAACCGATATTTCCAAAGGAGTTAAATCATAATTTCCATCGGCTTCGGAGGAGAATAAGGGAATACCCTAATAAAGCGATAATCAGAAACGGGGAGAATATTTATTGTCATTTCGTTATGTGAAGTAAGACGAAGTTTCATTTAATCACTCCCTAGTCTGAAGAAAATCCGGCAATTATGCGACAATTTTCTTATTCAATTGGTTATTATGCATGCCTTGCGGATGCTTAAGCTCTTCAGATTTTATTCTTGTATACTTGTTTTTTATCTCCACTTATGTGTAATTTGCACGAATAAAATCAATTCATTATGCATGCTTCCAAATCCTTCAGGCTTCACATCGGAATATTCGGGCGGCGAAATGCCGGTAAGTCATCTATTTTGAACGCTCTGACGAGTCAGGAAGTTTCTATTGTATCAGAAATTGCAGGGACGACTACCGACCCGGTTGAAAAACCGATGGAATTATTGCCTCTTGGTCCGGTTCTTTTTATTGATACTGCCGGAATTGACGATTCGGGCGCTCTTGGCGAAAAACGGATCAAAAAAACGATGACTATTTTTGACCGGACTGAGCTTGGTTTGATTGTTTCGAAATCGGACGAGTGGGGCGATTTTGAAGAATTCATCCTGAAAGAATTAAATGACCGTGCTATTCCGGTCATTGTGGTATTCAATAAATCTGATTTGGTTGAGCCGGTCAGTTGTTTGAAAAAGAGCTTTTCAGGAGAAAAAAATCCGGTGGTCGAAACTTCGGTAATTACGGGATCAGGAATTCAGGAATTACGGCAAACCATTCTAAAACAGGCGCCCGAGGATTTCATTAACCGACCCGGTATTGTAGCTGATTTGGTTGGTCCAGGCGAAATGGCAATTCTGGTGGTTCCCATCGACAAAGAAGCGCCCAAAGGACGGCTCATTCTGCCTCAGGTTCAGACGATCCGCGACTTGCTCGATAACGATTCGTTTTGTATGGTTGTAAAGGAACGCGAACTTCGTGAAGCTCTGAATCGGCTGAATAAACCACCTAAACTGGTGGTGACCGACAGTCAGGCTTTTCTGAAAGTGGCAGCCGACACACCTCCTGAAATACAATTAACCAGTTTTTCTATTCTGTTTGCACGTTATCAGGGCGATCTTCCGGAGATGGTGAAAGGTGCAATGGCCATTGAAAATCTCAAAACCGGCGACAAAGTGATGATTGCCGAGGCTTGCTCACACCATCCGATTGGAGAAGATATCGGTACAGTAAAAATTCCACGCTGGCTGACTCAGTATGTTGGCGGGAAACTGGAATTTGTGCATCACCGCGGGCATGATTTTCCTGAAAACCTGTCAGAGTTTAAGCTGATTATTCACTGCGGTGCCTGTATGTGGAACCGCCGCGAAATGCTCTCGCGACTAATGAAAGCAAAGATGGCAAATGTTCCGCTCACCAATTACGGATTGACCATTGCGTATTCTCTGGGTATTTTTGAACGGGCATTGGAGCCGTTTCCTGCTGCATTGGATGTTTATCGGGCATCAAAATAAATAAGCCGGATGGAATCCTCTCTAAATCGCCCGGGACGTATGAATGGAGCGGATATTTCACTACCAAATTTTTCATTGATCCGAAGGAGGATCTTATTTTTGTGGGTATGATGCAAATTTACAACTTTCAACACAACGAATTCCGGGATCGGTTAACAGCCATCCTTTACGGCGCAATTGAAGATTAATCAGTTTTTTATTTCCGATTATTTTAGGTCGCCAACGTTAATCTAACTTATTCTTTTCCAGCTAAAACCCATTATTAATACTGATGTCAGACTGTTTGTCGGATTATTGACTAATTTTGCAGCCATTAACACAAAGGCAACTTACTAAAGATTTTATCAGAGCGGCCTTTCCAAATAGAAAAGATGTCATTTGAAAAATTAGAATTGATTGAGCCCATCCTGAGGGCTTTAAAAATTGAAGGTTACGAAAAACCAACCCCCATTCAGGAACAAGCAATACCCATCATACTTAAGCGAAAAGATTTACTTGGTTGTGCACAAACAGGAACCGGAAAAACCGCAGCTTTTGCAATTCCGATCATTCAAATTTTGCATGATTCACAAAATCCGGTAAAAGGGAAACGCAGAATCAAGTCACTGATTGTAACTCCAACACGCGAGTTGGCCATTCAGATTGGTGAGAGTTTTGGAGCTTACGGTCGCTATGCAGGCCTGAAACACACTGTTATTTTTGGTGGTGTGAGTGAACGCCCACAAACGGATGCACTTCGCCAGGGAATCGATATTCTGATTGCCACTCCGGGTCGTTTGCTCGATTTGATGAATCAGGGATACATTGACCTGCGAAATGTGGAATTATTTGTCCTCGATGAGGCCGACCGCATGCTTGACATGGGTTTTATACATGATGTGAAACGCATCATTTCTGAATTGCCCAAAGAACGCCAGTCGCTATTTTTCTCGGCTACGATGCCTAACGATATCGTAAAATTGTCGCAAACGATTTTGATACATCCAATCAAGGTAGAAGTGACCCCTGATACGACTACTGCTGAAAAAGTAGAACAGTGGATGTACATGGTGAATTATGCTGATAAACGCAGCTTATTAATTCATGTGCTAAGAAATCCTGAAATTGTTTCGGCTTTGGTATTTACGCGCACCAAACACGGTGCCGATAAAGTCGTTCAGTTACTTCAAAAAAACGGTCACGAGGCACAGGCCATTCACGGTAATAAATCGCAGAATGCCCGCCAGAAAGCTCTATCAGATTTTAAAAGCGGTAGAATCCGCGTATTGGTTGCCACTGACATTGCTGCTCGTGGAATCGATGTTGATGATTTGACTCACGTGATCAATTTTGAAATCCCGAATATTCCTGAAACCTATGTACATAGAATAGGACGTACTGGTCGTGCAGGACAAAGCGGTATCGCACTTTCGTTTTGTGATAATACTGAAATTCTGTATCTGCGAGATATTCAACGACTGATCTCACAAACCATTCCGGTTGTGAGCGACCAACCGTATGCCATGACTGATTTTACACCTGTTAAGGCACCAGCCAAGGAAACCCGGAAACCAATCCGACGCGAACATAACGGACGGGCTGTGAGGGAAACCGAAGGTTCGAGAGAAAGCAGGCCTGGAAATCATGCTTCAACGCATTCTGACGAGAGACCAGGACGGAAATTCTGGAGTAGAAGACCATAAACCGGTGATTGTCTTATATTATAATATTCAATTGAAAACCTCACTACAAGTGGGGTTTTCTTTTTTTGCATGAACATTTCATCGAAACCATTGTCTTCACTAAATCATCAACCATTTTATTAAGGGTATGGAATTATTTAACGAAAACAGCAAGCTGGCAGCGGTTATTCACAAAGACCATTCATTGCTGCCGGTAATTAACCGGTTGGGAGTCAAGCTCGGTTTTGGTGATCAGTCCATCCGGAATTTGTGCGAAGAAAAAGGAATTGATCTCAATTTTTTCGTTGAAATTATTAATGTTTTTCATTACGAAGCCTATTTCCCGGAAAAACGCTTGCTCGATTTTCCCGTTTCAATGGTGATTGATTATCTGGTGCGTACCCATCAGTATTACAAAAATTACCTGATACCGGAAAACGACCGGTTGATTGAACTCTTCCTTTCTGCAAATCCGGATGAAAGTACTGAAAATGAGCTTGTCAGGAAGTTTTATACAAAATTCAATGAAGAATTTGTCATTCATATCAATTTCGAGGAACGTGCAATGTTTCCGTACATTCTCGAACTAAGTGAAGCGATTGAGAATCCCGTTCTTCGCAATCCGTTCAGGGGAAAATATCCTGGGTTTTCGATCACCGGCTATGAAAAGGAACACTCGAATATGGATGAAAAAATGGATGACCTCAAAAATATTATTATTAAATATCTTCCGCCAAATTATGACCAAAATAGAGGGAATGCGTTTCTTGCTAATCTGTTCATGTTCGATAAGGATCTGAAAAACCATTCACGCATCGAGGATCATATTCTAATCCCCAAAGTAAAACAACTCGAAAAGGTTTTGCTGAACCATGAATAACAGTCCAAACAAATCAATCGTTGTGATCAGCCCATCGGATGTATTACTGACTGGCCTTGCCGAAATATTGAAGGGCAGTCTCGCTGGAGAAATCATTCAGCTTCACCGTGGGGAGCAAATTATAGATTATCCGGAAATGGCCGGAAATATTCTTGTCATTGCTACTGCTGAAGAACTTGAAAAAAACAGGAATCTCGTTAGCCAAATCCTATCGTTAGCCGGAAATATTCAGTTCATGACATTAAATCTTGAAAAGAGTTCAGTTCATACAAATCTTTCGGTTAACCTGGCTGATTCTGCCGCTTTAATCTGTTACAAAGTCAACGATATTCTCAACTCCTTTGCTACAAGTCAAAATAAAGAAACCGATACCGAACTGACCCGTCGTGAAATTGAAGTTTTACAACTCATCACCAAGGGATATTCGAACAAGGAAATTGCCGACCAACTGTTTGTGAGCACGCATACTGTTATTTCGCACCGCAAGAATATATCTGAAAAAACAGGCATCAAATCGGCTTCAGGAATGACTATGTATGCGATTCTGAAAAAAATCATTGATGTTTCTGATATTAATCCTTCGGAACTCATTTAGATTCTGATATAATCTAAGAATGTTACGGAGTCGTCGAATGTGTCACGGCATGACTGTGATTGAACTACCTTCCAATCACTTTCCCTTGGAAAAGTTGCACGCTTTCAATACTTTTGCAGACCAATTCAAAATGGATTGATTTTGTACAGACGCACGGCCGTGCGTCTCTAATCAGAAACATATGAGTCGTATTGTTATAGGATTGTCGGGAGGTGTGGATTCGAGTGTTGCAGCTTATTTGCTGAAACAACAGGGACATGATGTGGTTGCACTGTTTATGGTAAACTGGCACGACCGTACCGGAACCATTACATCGCGATGTACCTGGGAAGACGATGCCATGATTGCTGAAATGGTTGCCAAAAAGCTCGATATTCCGTTTCATATTGTTGACCTTAGTACGGATTACAAACAGCGCGTAGTCGATTATATGTTTGATGAATACAGCAAAGGACGCACGCCTAATCCGGATGTGTTGTGCAATCGCGAAATCAAATTCGATATTTTTCTCGATGAATGCCTGAAATATGATGCTGAATTTGTGGCTACCGGTCATTATTGCCGGAAATCGGAATTCGAAAAGGATGGTGAGATTATTCATCAACTTCTCGCCGGAAAAGACAACAACAAGGATCAGAGTTATTTCCTGTGTCAGTTAAACCAGTATCAACTTTCGAAAGCCATGTTCCCGATTGGTCATCTTGAAAAGCCGGAGGTGCGCGAAATTGCCCGCCAGGCCAACTTGCCGTCAGCCGAACGGAAAGACTCGCAAGGTATTTGCTTTGTCGGGAAAGTTGATCTGCCCACCTTCCTTCAGCAACAACTCGAAACCAAAACGGGCAATGTCATCGAAATTCCGGCAGATTTTATTTCGAAGAAAAAGAACATCGAAAAGACGGAAGAGAACTTCCGGAAACTTTGTTCTGCATTTCCTTACAAACCATGGAATGGCGAAGTGATTGGTGAACATCAGGGCGCTCATTTTTACACCATTGGCCAACGTAAAGGTTTGAATATTGGAGGTCATCTGGATCCACTGTTTGTTTTGGGGACTGATGTGAACCGAAATATTTTGTATGTGGGCGAAGGTACCAACCATCAGGGATTGTACCGACCGGGTCTTTTTATTCCAAAGGAGGAAATTCACTGGATTCGTCCTGATCTGGTTATGAATTCAGGAGAAAGCAGAACATATGACCTTCGGATCCGTTATCGTCAGCCTTTGGAAAAGGCAACAGTTTATCAGCGAGAAGAAGGCATGTATATACTTTTTGACGATGAGCAGCGTGGTATCACTTCCGGGCAGTTTGCTGCCTGGTACGAAGGCGATGAGCTGATCGGGTCGGGGGTGATTGCGTAAATCAAGGCAAAATAGGCAGAAGGCAGAAGTTTGATAGATGAATTGCTTTTCAACTTCTGCCTTCTGCCTATTCACTTCTGCCTCTTTATTTTTTATTTTGCCTTTGTATTTTTACATTACCTTTAGAGACTAAAATTTTTACACATGATCAGATCGATGACTGGATTTGGGAAAACCGAATTCGAATTAGGAAATAAGAAATACACGCTGGAAATTAAATCACTCAACAGTAAACAACTTGATATAAATACCAGGATACCTGCTCTCTATCGCCAGAAGGACATTGAAATCCGTCGGCTGATGTCGGAAATGCTCACTCGTGGCAAAGTTGATTTTGCGCTTTATCTCGATAATTTTGGTGCTGAAAGTACCTCGAAGATCAACTCGGCCATCATCAAAGATTATTACCGTCAGCTTTCAGGTGTATATAAAGATTTGAGACTGGACGTGAACGAAACCATCATGCAGAGCATTATGCGTTTGCCCGATACGGTTAAAATGGTGTATGAAGAACTCGACGAAAATGAATGGCTGGTGGTTCGCGAAAATCTGGTGAAAACCCTCGAAGAACTCAACCGGTTCCGCGATCAGGAAGGTCTGGCTCTTCAGGCTGATATCGTCGGCAATGTTCAAAATATTCTGGATTTACTCGGACAGGTTGAACCTTTCGAAAAACAGCGGATAGAAAACGTCAAGACAAAGATAATGGACAGTCTGGATGCATTGCAGCTGAATGGAAATATTGACAAAAACCGTTTCGAGCAGGAATTGATTTATTACATGGAAAAACTCGACATCAACGAGGAGAAAGTTCGCCTGGCCAATCATTGCAGCTATTTTACCGAAACCATGGCCGAGTCGGAACCATCCGGACGAAAACTTGGTTTTATTGCTCAGGAAATCGGCCGCGAAATCAATACGCTTGGTTCAAAAGCCAATGAAAGCAATCTTCAGCGCATCGTTGTTCAAATGAAAGATAACCTCGAAAAAATCAAAGAACAAGTGCTTAACGTACTTTAAGGCAAATCTCTTTACAAAACGATATTGAACAAAGTCCCAGCTTGAAACTTGAAACCTGGAACTTTTAACATGACACATGTACGGTAAACTCATCATATTTTCAGCACCTTCAGGAGCAGGCAAAACCACTATTGTACGGCATCTGCTTCAACAGGATTTAAATCTCGAATTCTCCATTTCAGCCACCAGTCGCGGAAAGCGGCGCACCGAAACCGACGGGAAGGATTATTATTTTCTGACGGAAGAAGAATTCAGGAGTAAAATTGACAACAACGAATTTCTGGAATGGGAAGAAGTGTATGTGGGAACTTTCTACGGAACCTTGAAATCAGAAGTCGAACGAATTCGCACAAACGGGAAGCATGTTATTTTTGATGTCGATGTGGTTGGTGGTTGCAACATCAAAAAATATTATGACAGAGAAGCACTGGCAGTTTTTGTTCAGCCACCTTCGGTTGAAGAATTACGTAAACGCCTTGTTTCACGCTCAACAGATGATCCGGAAGTGATTGAAAAACGGGTTCAGAAAGCAGAATACGAATTGAGTTTCGCCGACCGGTTTGATGTGATTTTAGTGAACGATAATCTGAAACATGCGCTTAAAGAGGCGGAACAATACATTCATGAATTTATAGACAAATAAAAATGATCAAAACCGGACTCTACTTTGGCTCATTCAATCCCATCCACATTGGTCACATGGCCATCGCCAATTACATGGTTGAATACACTGAAATCGACCAGCTTTGGTTCGTTGTGAGTCCGCAAAATCCCCTGAAAAAGAAAAAAACGCTGTTGGACGATTATCAGCGTTTAGAACTGGTCAACCGATCTATTGGTGATGATCTTCGATTCAGGGCCTCCAAGGTGGAATTCAGTCTGCCGAAGCCATCATATACTATTGACACGCTGGCTTATATGAGTGATAAATATCCAACTCACCAGTTTTTCATCCTGATGGGTTCCGATAATCTGGATAGCATTCATAAATGGAAAAATGCAGAAGTATTGCTCGATAATTATGATATTATTGTATATCCGCGCCCTGGGTTCAATCCTGAAATTGCAAAAAAATATCCACGCGTTCAGGTTGCCAATGCCCCGCTCATGGCAATTTCATCCACTTTTATCCGCGAATCGATCAAAGCAGGAAAGGATGTTCGTCATTTTTTACCCTATCGCACCTGGGACTATCTGTCACAAATGAACTTCTATAAAAAATAAAGTCAATTCCAGGTTCCGGATTTCAAATTCCAAGTAACGCCAGATCCTGGAATCTGAAACTTGGAACTCATTAAGTTATTTTTATGTTGCATATGTTTTTAAAACTCCGAGTTTCAACGGCTAAGTGTACGATATAAGTCTTTGAAAACCGATGGGTTGAATTCGGAAACGATTCGGCCTCCCGATTCAAGCAGTTGCGTGATGAACTCCGGCATATGCCCAGGATCTTGAATATTCACATCATCGCACTTAGCGACCGGGCCAGTTCTGCCTTAGTACAGAAAACACAATTGGATCTGAACTCTTTCATATTGCTCAACAACAATGAGAAGTAATTATACTGGCTCGTTTTATGGCATCATAATTGATATTTCAGCCAAGTCTAAAATCATTACCAAGCAAGTAAAAATTATTAATTTCACCATTGATTTACTAAAATCAATCCTTATGAAATCAATCTTCAGCCTTCTGATTGTTCTTTTTAGTCTTAGCTCCATCGCACAAAATAATTATTCCAGTGAATGGCAGGAAGTTGACTCGCTTTCCAACCTGGGCCAGTCTCAGACAGCACTCAATCGTGTCATCCAGATCTATGATCAAACCAAAGCTTCCAATCAGGCTGACCAGTTTGTCAAAGCATCGCTGTACCGAATGAAGTTGGAGGCTGATTTTCAGGAAGATTATTTTGAGAAAACCATTGAACGGACTCAACTTGAAATTCAAACAGCAAAGGCTCCGGTCAGGCAAATCCTTCATTCAATCCTTGCAGAACTTTATTGGCGGTATTATCAGATTAACCGCTGGCAGATTCACGGACGCAGCGAAACTTCAGGCTTTTTGACGGATGACATCAAAACATGGGATCTTAAAAAACTGGTTTCGGCATGCATGGAGAACTATGCTTTATCTCTTTCCGAAAAAGATTTACTGCGGAATACAGAATTAACTTCTTACTCCGAAATACTGATCAAACAAAAAGATTCGGAAAAATTCAGACCAACTTTATTCGATTTTCTGGCTTACCGTGCCATCGATTTCTATTCCTCGACAGAAGCCGGACTTACAAAGCCGGCAAATACTTTTTTAATGAATAGTGCTGATTATTTTGATACTTCCGGCAAATTTGCTGCACTAAATATTAGTTCGCCTGATACTATTTCGTTTGAATTTCTGGCATTGCAACTTTATCAGGAAGTCATCAGTTTTCATCTGGAAGATAAAGATCCGGCAGCACTGATTGACACCGATTTGGAAAGACTTTCGTTTGTTCTCCAGAAAAGCATTCTTCCGGAAAAGGACAGTCTTTACCTTGCAGCGCTTGATCATTTAAAGAATCAATACAAAAATCATCAGTCATCGACCGAAGTTGCCTATGAAATTGCAGTTCAGTTAAGCAACGACAATGAACAGGAAGTGATTCCTTATAAAGGTAGATCAACGTTTAATCAGGTCATTTCAGAAAAAAATAAATGGGACAAAAAACAAGCGGTTGAGATTTGTCAGGAATCAATAAAACGTTTTCCGGATAGTTTTGGCGCGAATAATTGCCGTTCGTTGATCGAAAGTATCAAGCAATCTTCCTTGTCTGTCACGACCAATTATGCCACCATCATCGGGAAACCCTCCCTGGCTTTGGTGAATTACCGGAATGTTCCCAAAGTATACTTCCGCATCCTGAAGATGGATCCGGAAAACAACCGGCAACTTCAGGAAAAAGAAGAGCAAATTCGTCTCGAAAAATACCTGGATATTAAACCCGAAAGAAGTTGGGAACAGGCACTGCCGGATGATGGCGATTACCGGAATCATTCCGCAGAAGTGAAAATCCCGGAAATGTCAAAAGGATTTTACGTTCTTCTGTCAAGCAGTGATGCCTCATTTCCGGCGAAATCAGTAACAATAACTGCCAACAGTTTTTGGGTAAGCAATATCAGTTATCTGAGCCGCGATGCTACGAATGGGATCACTGAAATTGTGGTGCTGAACCGCGAATCAGGACAAGCTCTTTCAGGTGTAAAAGTGCAGCCATTTTACCGTGATTATAATTCTATTTCGCGCAAGCCTGAAATCAGTGCCGGTGATGTTTTTGTAAGCGATCAGTCAGGAATGGTAAGTATTCCTTCCAGAAAGGATAATTACAGATACAATCAGTTTTACTTGCGGTTCAGTTCGAAAGAAGATCAGTTAATTACCGAAAGCTACTTTTCATCTTATTCATTTCCTGACAATGAAACTAAGGCTTTCATTCAAACTCATTTTTTTACCGACAGGGCTATCTACCGACCTGGACAAGCGATTTATTTCAAAGGAATTGTGCTGGAACGAAAAGGAGATGATGTAAAAATAAAGAACCGGTACAAAACGGAAGTAACTTTTTCGGATGCAAACGGTCAGCTTGTTTCGAAGCTAAACCTGACGACCAACGAATTTGGCTCATTCGCCGGAAGTTTTACTGCACCGCAGGGCGTATTAACCGGAACGATGATTATTGCCTGTCCATCCGGGTTAGTATCAGTGCAAGTTGAAGAATACAAACGACCCAAATTTGAAGTCGTATTTGATCCGGTAAAAGGATCGTATAAACTTGGTGAAATGATAACTATCAAAGGGAAAGCAACAGCTTACGCCGGAAGTACGATTTCAGATGCCAAAGTGAATTACAGAGTTGTTCGTCAGGCTCATTTCCCATACTATGGATGGAGCTGGCGAGGGTTGCCTGCATCGTCAGAAATGGAAATTACGAATGGTGAAACAGTTACCGGCAGCGATGGGTCATTTGATGTCACCTTCAAGGCAATTCCTGATTTTTCAATTGACCGTAAAACCAATCCTGTATTTTCTTACACGGTTTATGCTGATGTTGCCGACCTGAATGGAGAAAGCCACAGCGCAGAAACTTCTGTTTCAGTTGGGACCCGGGCACTTTTAATCAAGACGGATCTGGAGGATGAGATCAATCTTAAAAAAGGCTTTCAGTTTTCGTTAAGCACGACCAATCTGAACGGAGAGAAACAAAATGCTTCGGGAAACATTTCTATTTTTAAACTCAGGACGCCGGAACAGGTGCTGTATTCCCGCAAATGGCAGCGTCCGGATAAGTTTACAATGACTAAAGCTGAGTTCGAAAAAAGCTTTCCCGGCGAAGTATACAACGATGAAGACGATGTGACCACATGGGCAAAGGAGAGCACTGTTTATTCCGGGAATTTCAATACACCTGCCGATTCATTATTCAAACCCGAAAATGCATTTCAGCCGGGAATGTATCTGATTGAAATTAAATCCAAAGATGCATTTGGCGAAGAGCTTGTATACAAAAAATACGTCAACGCCTTTCAGCCGCAATCTGGAAAAGCGGAAACTGTTTCACCTGTTTCCTTTCGCTTGTTAACTCCTGTTGCAGAACCGGGTCAGGATGTGCAGTTTTTAATTGGAACCCCGCTTAAAAAAGCGAATGTTATTTATGAAATCATTCAGGACGACAAGGTTCTAAACCGCGTAATTTTGAGTTTAAACAAGGAGCAGAAGCTTATTCGTATTCCGGTTAAAGAAGAATACCGGGGCAACTTCTCCATCAATATGGTGATGGTGAAAAACAACCGTTCGTTCATGGAAAGCAGGCAAATTACCGTTCCATACACCAACAAAACACTGGATATTCAATTCGCGACTTTCCGTAACAAGTTGTTGCCCGGACAGGAAGAAGAATGGCAAATTACCCTGCGCGACTATAAAGGCGAAAAAGTCGCTGCTGAAATGCTTGCCGGAATGTATGATGCTTCGCTGGATGCGTTTGTTCCGCACAACTGGGCATTTAATATTTTTAATTCATATTACAGAGACCAGTCATGGAACGACAATCAATGCTTCGGATTCAGACCCGGAGATCAGTTTAATTACCCTGAAATATCTTTTCCTAGCGAATTACGTGAGTACGACCAGTTGAACTGGTTTGGATTTGGCGATGGATATTCAGGAGGAAGGATAAAAATGATGAAGAGTGGCGGTATCATGATCCGGGGAGTAAGTTCAGAATCGCAAATGTTCGCAATTTCCGATGAACTTGAAATTAGCGACACGGAATCGGACGAAATAATACCTATTACCAGATCCGTTTCAGCTCCGGAAGACATGCCAGGTCAAAAAACGGCACAGCCACAAGCCATACAGATTCGCAAAGATTTTAATGAAACCGCATTCTTTTTTCCACAACTTTCCACCAACGAGAATGGTGAAGTGGTCATTAAGTTCAAAGCTCCTGAAGCGCTTACCCGTTGGAAAATGATGGGTCTGGCTTATACAAAAGACCTGAAATACGGACAGATCGAAAAAACGCTGGTTACACAGAAAGACCTGATGATCTTCTCCAACGCTCCGCGCTTTTTGCGCGAAGGTGATACCGTGGATTTTTCTGCTAAAATTTCAAACATCAGCGATCGCGATCTTACGGGTACTGCAGAGCTGCATTTTTTCGATGCGCTGACGATGAAGCCAATCGACCAAATCCTGAATTTGAACGCGACAAGTATTCCGTTCACGATCAGGAAAGGGATCAGTTTACCGGTCGACTGGCAGATAGGTATTCCGGAAGGTTTGCAGGCTGTCATTTACCGCATTACAGCCACTTCGGGTACTTTCAGCGATGGTGAAGAAGCAGCAATACCTGTTTTGACCAACCGGATGCTGGTAACCGAGTCGATGCCATTGCCGGTTAACGGAATGCAGACCAAAAAATTCAACTTCGAAAAGCTCATCAATTCAGGAAAGGCTGGCTCAACGCTTCGGAATTACAGGCTTTCGCTCGAATACACTTCGAACCCAGCCTGGTATGCCGTGCAGGCATTGCCTTACCTGATGGAATATCCGTATGAATGCGCTGAGCAGCTTTTTAGCCGCTATTACGCCAACAGTCTGGCCAGTCATATTGCCAACAGCGATCCGAAGATCAAACGCATATTCGAAAGCTGGAAAAGCATTACTCCTGATGCGCTGAAATCGAATCTGGAAAAGAACACGGAACTGAAATCAGTGCTTTTGCAGGAAAGTCCGTGGGTGCGCCAGGCAAGCAGCGAAAATGAACGGAAACAGCGTATGGGCTTATTATTCGATCTGAACAGGATGGCTTCTGAACAAAATCTGGCACTGAAAAAATTGCAGGATATGCAGAATCCGAATGGCGGATGGCCCTGGTTCGCCGGAATGCCCGAAAGTCGATACATCACCCAGCATATTGTAACAGGCCTTGGTCATCTCTATGACCTGAAGGTCCTGAATCCGGCAGACAATAACGACATAAACGGGATATTAAAAAAGGCAATTAACTACCTGGATGAAAGTTTAAAAATCGGGTTTGAAAAAATCAAAAAAGAGGATAAAGACTACCTGAAAAACGACCATCTGGCTTACGAAGACGTGCAGTATTTGTATGCGCGAACTTATTTCAGCACAGAATTTCCAATTGGCAAAGATTACAGCGAGGTGCTTGACTATTACAAAGCTCAATCGGTAAAATACTGGAAGACGCAAAACAACTACATGAAAGCGATGATGGCCTTATATCTGAACCGTTTTGGCGAAGAAAAAACAGCTTCATTAATTATGCGTTCGCTAAAGGAAACTGCCTTGCACAGCGAAGAGATGGGAATGTATTGGCGAAATGAAAAGCGAGCCTGGTACTGGTATCAGGCACCTGTCGAAACGCAGGCTCTTCTGATCGAGGCTTTTGATGAAGTAAGCCATGATCAGAAATTGGTAGAGGAAATGAAGATATGGCTGTTGAAACAAAAACAAACACAGAACTGGAAAACCACCAAAGCCACTACGGAGGCGGTTTATGCCCTGTTGTTGCGCGGCACTTCGCTGCTCTCCTCCGACAAACAGGTTGAAATCACAGTAGGCAAGGAAAGAGTTGATCCATACAAACAGGATGGCTCGAAACCCGAAGCTGGAACTGGGTATTTCAAAACTACCTGGGAAGCTTCTGCGATTCAGCCTGAAATGGGAAACGTAAGTGTTAAGAATACCAATCCTACGGCAGCATGGGGTGCTATGTACTGGCAGTATTTCGAACAACTGGATAAAATCACTTCGGCTCAAACACCACTTAGTCTGAATAAAAAGCTTTTCCGTGAAGTGAATACGCCAACCGGACCAGTTATTGAACCCATTACCGAGCAATCGTCAATTGAAATTGGTGATAAAATCGTTGTTCGGGTTGAACTTCGTACGGACAGGGATATGGAATACATTCACCTGAAAGACATGCGGGCATCTGCCTTTGAACCAGTCAATGTACTTTCAGGATACCGGTATCAGGATGGGCTTGGATACTACGAATCGACACGCGATGCATCGACCAACTTCTTTATTTCGTATTTACCCAAAGGAACCTATGTGTTCGAATACAAACTTGTGGCCTCACAAAAAGGCGATTTTTCGAACGGAATTACTACGGCTCAATGCATGTATGCTCCCGAATTCGCTGCACATTCTGAAGGAATCAGGGTGAAAGTGGAGTAGTTGAAATACAGAAGCCATTTAGTGTCTTTTTTTAGTTCTGTAATTGTAACTTTATGGACGTTTAAAACATTTAATTCAGGAGGAAAAAAACATGATCAACGCTATTATACTTATTAATGCAGAACGCACAAAGATCAATTCAGTAGCTGAACAGTTAGTGAGTCTGCCCGGAATTACCGAAGTATACTCAGTTAGTGGTCGAGTGGATTTGGTCGCAGTTATCAGGCTTCCACATGCCGATGATTTGGCCGAACTGATGACCGAAAAAGTTACTGAAGTTGATGGAATCACCAAAACCGAATCGATGGTTGCCTTTAAAACACTATCGAAAAGCGATATGGCCAACATGTTTGAGTTAGGAAACTAATATCAGATGTTTTTAAAAAGGAAACTTTGATGAGGATTTTTTTTTTAGAATATCTTCAGTAGCTAAGATTTTGGGTTTTTTAATAGCTTTGATTCGATCTTCTACAATATTAAAGTAAACGATATTGTAACTATTCCGATCAAAAACTGAATTGTAGATAATGCCTGAATATCCTGCGTTTTTCGCACAATCCATTACAAATCGCGTAAAATAATAATCAGGTTTCCATCTCCCATGATTGTTCTCATTTCGCGAAAGAACATCACTGTAAATTAGGGCTTTGTACAACAAGCTTAAACTTTTATTGGTGTAAATCTGATCCCATCTCAGGTCTAATAAATTATTAAGAGGTTCTATGATTTTAAATTTTTGAACCCAGACCATAATATTATCAATTGAACCTTGCAAAATCTCTTTTATTGCAGTTTCTTTTATCGCTGATAAGTAGAGATGACTTTGACCTTCATGATTGTAGCGACCTTGATTAGAGTATCCTGTTGGTGGAGCAGTCATTGCGGACCCATCTAAAACATTGGCTCCATCAGGCTTTCGACACCGATAATAAACTCCGGGAGCAATTTCAGAAGTGTAAGTCCTTGCTTTAATCAATTCAAATAAATCTTTCCCAATTTGATTATTTAAAGCTAATGAAGGAAATTCCGCTAATTCTTTGGCGTATTCATCTATTCTATGAGAATATATCATCATAGCTTTATCAACGTCTCCCTCAAATTCAAAGATCTCATCATATAAGACTCCGACATTAGAATATTCTTGGAAATTTGAATTTCCACAATTGGGACATTTCAATTGTGGAATTATCGAATCTCGCTCTTGTTGGGGGATGTCATTATTAAAAAACAATTGATTCAGATCAGTCTTGTAGCCAATCATCCATACTGTTTCTTCATCTTCAGTACCTTGGCAATACTCGCAACTTATAATTTGAGATTGAATAAGCTCGAAGTTTTCACTTGTTATTTCCATGGTTCATTAATGAATTCGTTTTTTTTATGTCATAAAGATCATAAAAAGAAGCGGAATATTAGTAAAACAGTTATTTAGTTTTATATCTATATCTCGCATAAAAAAACTCCGGAAAATCTTCTTTTCAGAAGGCTTTCCGGAGTTTGTATATTTAAGTTTACTGACGGGGTGACTTTCATTATCTTTTAAAGCAAGTCTGCTTCGAGCAGCAGTTCTTCCATTTCAACCTGTACGTTCATGGCTTCGTTGCGGGCTTTTTCGGCAAAGTCTTCGCCGTTTGACGCATAAATAATCTGGCGCGACGAATTCACCAATAAACCGCACATGTCGTTCATACCGTATTTCGCTACTTCCTGAAGGCTACCGCCTTGTGCACCAACGCCGGGAACCAGCAGAAAATGATTGGGAACCAGTTCGCGAATCTCTTCCAGTTTTTCAGCTTTGGTAGCACCAACCACATACATCATGTTGTCGGTTGTTCCCCATGTTTGCGAGGTTTTTAGAACCGTTTCATAAAGCTGTTCTCCGGTTTCTTCATTCTTAAGATACTGAAAATCGGCTGCTCCCTTGTTCGATGTCAGTGCTAAAAGAATCACCCAACGGTCAAGATAAGTCATAAACGGTTTGACTGAATCTTCACCCATATAAGGGGCAACGGTCACCGCATCAAAATCCATGTGGTCAAAAAATGCACGGGCATACAAGTTTGAAGTATTGCCAATATCGCCGCGTTTGGCATCGGCAATAATGAATTGTTCCGGATATTTCTCACGGATATATTTCACCGTTTTTTCAAGACTGATCCAGCCGGCAACTCCCTGACTTTCGTAAAAGGCAAGGTTGGGTTTATAAGCTACACACAAATCATGCGTGGCATCAATAATCTCTTTGTTGAAAGCAAAAACAGGGTCGCTGGTGTCGCTCAGAAAACGTGGAATTTTCAGAATGTCTGTATCCAGTCCAATACACAAAAAGCTGCGCTTCAGTTTGATTTGTTCAAAAAGTTGTTCTTTGTTCATGGGGAGTTGTTATTATATTTCCAGTTTGGATTTATGTTTCTTGTTGCGCGTTTCGTGTTACGAGTTCCAAAACCCGTAACTTGTAACCCGCAACCCGAATCATTAGATCTCCGCTTCCTTCAGCTTTTCAGCGTTTTCTTCTACCTGCAATTTATCGATGATTTCGTCCAGATCGCCGCCAATCACTGCCTGAAGATTGTAGATGGTCAGGTTAATCCGGTGATCGGTGATTCTTCCCTGTGGCCAGTTGTAGGTGCGTATTTTGGCCGAACGGTCACCGGTTGAAACCATTGTTCTTCGTTTCGATGAAATAATGTCAAGGTATTTCTGGTGCTCCTGATTGTAAATTCGTGTACGCAACTCAATCATCGCTTTGGCAAGGTTCTTAATCTGTGATTTCTGATCCTGACAAGTCACCACAATTCCGGTCGGAATATGAGTCAAACGAATAGCCGAATAAGTTGTATTTACCGACTGTCCGCCAGGTCCCGAAGAGCAATAGGTATCTTTCCGGATGTCGCTGTCTTTTAAGTCAATGTCGAATTCTTCAGCTTCAGGCAAAACAGCAACAGTCGCTGCTGAAGTATGAACCCGTCCTGCCGTTTCGGTTTGCGGTACCCGTTGCACACGGTGAACGCCCGATTCATATTTCATGATTCCATATACGCCTTCGCCCGAAATGGTTGCCACAATTTCTTTAAATCCTCCTGAAGTGCCTTCGCTGGTGTTGGTCACTTCCATCCGCCAGCCTTTGCGTTCGCAGAATTTGGTGTACATGCGGAATAAATCACCGGCAAAAATACCGGCTTCGTCGCCACCTGTACCGGCACGAATTTCAAGGATAGCATTTTTACCATCCTCAGGATCGGCCGGAATAAGCAATACTTTGATGTTTTGTTCTTTTTCAGAAATCAGGGCTTCCGAACTTTCAATTTCGTCTCTGGCCATTTCGCGCAGTTCCTCATCGGATTCTTCGGCCAGCATTTGTTTTCCGGATTCGATATTATCAACAATTGCTTTGAATTCTTTGAATGCATTGGTCAGCAACTCCAACCGTTTGTATTCCTGATTTAATTTAATGTATCGTTTCATGTCGCTCATCACCGATGGGTCGGTAATTTGTGAGCCAACTTCTTCGAACCGATATCGGATCGAATCGTATTTTTCGAGTAATGAATAATCTGCCATATGATGAAATGCTTAATTTAAGATAAAAAACAGTAGCGAAAGACGGGTAATCCGGAGAGCCCAAGCTAATATTCGAATTCGCCAAATTGCGATTGGATGGTGAGTTTTTTGCCTTCAAAGGCTTCAACACGCCCAACGATGCGGGCTTCGATGTTGTATTTTTCAGAAATAGCAATGACCTCTTCGGCGAATTCCGGAGCGAGATAAACCTCGAAACGGTGACCCATATTAAAAACCTTGTACATTTCCTGCCAGCTTGTTGCCGATTCTTCCTGAATCATCTGAAAAAGTGGTGGAACATCGAACATATTGTCTTTGATCACGTGAACGTTTTCGACAAAATGAAGCACCTTGGTTTGTGCGCCTCCCGAACAGTGAATCATTCCATGGATATTTTTCCGGAGTGAATCCAATAATTCTTTCACTACCGGGGCATAGGTGCGGGTAGGAGAGAGCACCAGTTTTCCGGCATCCAGACCAACTCTCAAAATTGCATCTGTTAGTTTTTTCGTGCCTGAATACACCAGATCAGCCGGGATATCCGGATTAAAACTTTCAGGATATTTTTGTGCCAGGTAATTGGCAAAAACATCGTGGCGGGCCGAGGTCAAGCCGTTGCTGCCCATTCCGCCGTTGTATTCTTTTTCGTATGTCGCTTGTCCGAAAGAGGCCAGTCCGACGATTACATCGCCTGCCTGAATATTATCAGCCGAAATTATATCTTCGCGTTTCATACGGCAAGTGACGGTTGAATCGACAATGATGGTACGCACCACATCGCCCACATCGGCTGTTTCGCCACCGGTTGGATAAATGTTGACTCCCATTTCACGGAGTTCAGCACACAATTCTTCCGTTCCGTTGATGATGGCTGCAATGACTTCACCCGGAATTTTGTTTTTGTTCCGGCCAATTGTCGACGAAAGCAGAATATTATCCACAGCTCCAACGCATAGCAAATCGTCCAGATTCATGATGATGGCATCCTGAGCAATGCCTTTCCAAACGGAGATGTCACCGGTTTCTTTCCAGTACAGGTAGGCCAGCGACGATTTTGTTCCGGCTCCGTCGGCGTGCATGATGTTGCACCACTCCGCATCGCCACCCAGAATGTCAGGAATGATTTTACAAAATGCTTTGGGGTATAAACCTTTATCTATGTTTTTGATGGCGTTGTGCACGTCTTCTTTCGAAGCCGAAACACCACGAGCCATGTATCTGTTATCTGCTGACATACTAGCTAAAATTTCCGAATCAATTTTTATGGAGCAAAGGTAATATTTTTGGGGAAATAAAAAGGAAGAGGTTTTGCTTAGCTGCGGCTCTGCCCCCTGTTTGTAAAGAGAGGTAAAATCCTGTTCCGGCATGGCATTGATTTCTCAGAATAAATTCCGGCGTTTTATATTTCCGAAATGTTGACCGAAGGCAAGCTCAATATTTTACCTTTGTTGCCCTTATTACGCTAACACAAACTCCTGGTGTTAATTTTTTTCAGACGATGAGCAAAGCAACCCGCTATTTGACAACTGTTGTATCCACAACGTTGGGGATGAGATTATTTTCGATGTCAATCATTATTCCGTTTTTATCTGTTTATGCGTTAAACATTGAAGGAGGTACGCCTGCTCTCATTGGTTATGCCCTCGGTATTTTTGGGTTAACTCAATCCATTCTTCAGGTCCCGTTTGGTATGCTAAGCGATCGAATTGGCTATAAAAGAATGATGATCGCCGGTTTGCTCATGCTTATTGCCGGCTTGCTGACAGCCGCTTATGCGACGAACATTTACGGACTCATTTTTGCCCGCGCCCTGCAGGGAAGCGGTGCCATCGTAACGGTTGGCTATTCATGGATTTCATCGGTCGCCAGCAATGAGGACCGCAATCGCGAACTGACCAGGCTGGGCGCTGTTCTCGGAACGTTCACCATGCTTTCGTACACCCTTGGCCCGTTGCTGCACATTTTCCTGAATGTCAGCCAAATGTTTATTTTTTCTGCGGGGCTGATTTTTTGCTGTCTGATTTGGCTTATGCTTGCCACGAAACAGGTAAATCCTGAAAAGAGAAAACAATTTGCCTCCTCCAAAACTGCAAATAAATCGGTCTTTAACCGGGAAAATATGACTATGGGTTTAATGCTGACTGTAAACAACCTGCTTATGATGGCTTTTTTCTACATGTTGCCACTTTTGCTTAATGGCATTCTTGAAACTAACCAAATGTGGATGATACTCACACCTGCTATTCTGGTTTCTGTTGGTTTATTACCGCTTTTTTCGAAATTGGCTGTCAGCGGAAAAGCATACTTTCTGATTATTTTTCTTTATTTGCTCGAAGGAATTGGGTTTCTGCTACTCCATATTCAAACGTTCGCCGGAATTTGTATCGGTACCATTTTGCTGATGAGTGGCGCTTTTTCGATTTCGACCATTGTACCCATGCTGGCGAATAAAGAGATGGATAATAAGCAACGCGGAACTGGGAATGGAATCATTGTCAGTCTGCAATATTTTGGTTCGTTTCTGGGAGCTGCGGTTACCGGAATTTTCTGGGGCATTTCGCCGGATATCGCTTTTCTATTTACTGCTATTTCTACTGGAGTGGGAATAATACTGGTTCTGACTTTCCCGCGCCGGAAGAAAAGATTGGAAAGTGTGCACCAAAGTTAATTTTCCCATTCACCTACAGTGCTGATTCCTCAACGACCTTTTTGGTGCAGACAAAACAAGTGAATTGTCTGGTTTATCTGTGTCAGTTTTACTGTTGCCTTATTTTCGCAAAACCTTCAACAGCGTGGTATTCTCAATTTCGAGTTCACGGATGCGTTCCTGGGTCGCGGCTTCCATAATGTGTTTAGGCGGATTGTCCACTTCGATCTGGTCGGCCAATGCCCTCAGGAAATTATACCCAAGCAGTTCAGATATCAGTTTTAAACGGTCAAGTTTGATTTGATCAGACGCTAACATTTTGGAGACCGAACTCGGATGCATTCCTATTTTACCGGCTAGTACGGAGCTGCTCCAGCCTTTTTCCTTCAATTTCAGCTTAATGAGCCGGATCGCTTCTTTTTCCAGGTTTGCCATAGGGAGTATTCAGTTGAATCAGATGTTTGCAAATCCAAATTTACAATATTCTTCAGAAATAAAAGTACTTACTGCATTCTATTTTGTGTGATATTCTTGCCTGAAAGTATAGACTGCGTATTTACAGGTATATTTAACTTACCTGAAAGTGAGGACTGCGTAGCTGAGGTGTCGAATACTTGCCCTGAAGTATGGGCTGCGTATTTACAAGTGTGGTTTGCTTGCCTGGATGTGTGGGCTGCTTACCTGAGGTGTCAAATACTTATCTTGAAGTATGGGCTGCATAGTAATGTGTAGTTTATGCGTGTTTCATACATGGCTGACAGGTTTGATGCATGGAACCCAAATTCTCACAAAACTCAGCTCTGAAATAGAAATTAAACAGTCTTTCTGTATCCTGAGTTTTCAGGATGTCAGATCATCTCGGATGTTTTCAGGATATAATCTATTGATGGAACGACTTATTTTGTGTGAAATTTAACTCAGCATTTTTCTCCAAAGTGTAGCGAGTGTGCCACGTATTCCGTTGTTGGTTAGTGGAGTCTTAATCAGTGAGTCTTTAAAATCTTTCCCGAAACGTTTCGATGCATACAGTTTTGTTCCATCGGTTAACGTTACAAGCAATTCGCGGTGGTTGTAACGGTGAATAAAATCGCGGTTGACAAGCAAGCTGTTGCTGATTGGCTGAAACTGATAGTCGATCATGAGCATTTCCTTGTAATAGCCCAGGTTTCGGGTGGTGGTAAGTTTTTCGCCGTTACTTAAAAAAACATATGCAACAACACCGTCGGCCATCAGATATTTGATTTCATTGATTCCGACAAATTCGATTAGTCCATTGTAAAGGTGCAGTGCAATTTTATTGGTTTTGTACTGGGAGGTGGAATCCACCCTGTCGAGCAGTAATTTGATTTGCCGGTTAAAACAATTTGACTGCAGTTTTTCGATAGCCTTGTTTACGGCAATAATCAGTTCGGTATCGTCGAGTGGTTTATATAAAAAATCGAGCGCTGAATATTTTATTGCCCGGAGGGTGTATTCTTTAGCGCTCTCTCCGGTGATAAAGATGATTTCAAAATCGACTTTTGATTCTGTCGATAGCCGTTTCAGCAAATCGAATCCGGTGCCTTTGGGAAGTTGGATATCGAGAAAAAGGATGTTGTAATTTTTGGACGAAATTAACCGGTATGCTTCATCGAGGTCGAAAGCCTGATCAGGCTGTTCGAGTGACGGGCAAAGTTTTTCGATTCGTTGCCTGATATAGTTGGATGTATCATGTACATCTTCGACTATAAGTGATTGATATTTTTCGCTCATGATGAACTATAAATTAAATGATATGGAAACAATCGTTCCTCCTTCCGGAGGATCCTCGAAATGAATAGCAATGTTATATCCGATTTGATTCAGGATTTCAATGCGGCTATAAATCAACTCAATACCCCTTGAATGGTATGCTTTGATAGAGTTTTTCTGTATTTCAGAAGAACGTTTTCTGCCGATGCCATCGTCAGAAATTGTGCATACGAGATCTTCCATGTTTCCTGAAAACAGGATGCTTAGTTTCCCCGAACCTTCTTTAGGTATCAAGCCATGTTTTATCGCGTTTTCAACAAACGGCTGAATAATCATGGGCGGAAACGTTTTGTTTAATAGATTTTCGGAAATCAGGCTGATGTCAAAATTAATTTTCCCTTGTTCATATTTAACTTGTTCAAGCTCGATGTACATCCGAAGCAAATCTATTTCTTCCTTCAGGCTTATTTCATTGCTGGTTTTCTGTTCAGAAAGTATTTTGATTGATTTAATTGACGATTCCATATATGCACGGATCAGCCGTGAAAACTTAATGAGGTAAGCATTGGCTTTTTCTTTTTCGTGTTGTCCGATCAGATTTTGAACCGAGGAAAGTATATTGAAAATAAAATGCGGATTTAACTGAGCTTGTAAAGTGGCTACTTCGAGATATTTTATCTTTCGTTCACGGTCGAGCACTTTAATCCGATAGAGGTAACGCGACCGGGCATAGTAGCCCACGATCAAACTCAGGAATAGCCAGAGGATCATCGCATACCGATAAAAAAATGGCTCTTTGTAAAATGGCAGGCTGACTGAGAATCCGATGCTGCTTTCACGAACCGGGCCATCGCTCAGTGTTCCGCCAGGCAATGCCTTTACCCTGAACCTGTATTTTCCTGAAGGCAGGTTGCTGTAATAGGCATTCTTCTGGTTGTCCCAGGGCGACCAGTCGTTGTCGAAGTTTTCGAGTTTGTAGCTGTACCGTGTTGTAGTGGGTAAGCCGAAGCCAACAGTTTCGAATTCAAAATGAGCCTCATCCAAGCCCCTTTCGATACTGATGATTTTATCCTGAAAAATATCGTCCATCAGTATGCCTGCTCCATTTATTCTGGAAATTACAACCGCGCTGAATTCAGATTCAAATTTGATTTTCCGAAGATCAAGCACCGATATATACGTTGTCGAAGGAATGTACACCAGATCTCCTTCCTGCAGGAATCCATTCTGGGCAACCTCTTCGCCAATAAACCCATTTCTGAAATTCAGCAGTTTCATCTCGGTTTCTCCTGAGGCAAAGAATTTTTGTGTATTCAGGATGTAAACTTCCCGGGTTGTTCCAATCAGCAGCAAGCTATCGTTTGGCGTTAAGAGTGCTGTAATCATATTACCGATTTTTTCGTCAGCGACTTTCAGAACCCGGTTCGTTTTTTCCTGAAGCAGCCACAATCCCGATCGCCCACCCATCCAGATATTATCTTGCTGATCGCGGGTCATGGCCACAATTCCGCCAGTTGGATAATTCGGGTATTTTTCCTGAAGAGATTTCAGTTGACTGGTTTTCCTGTCGAAAAACGCCAGACTCTTCCCGCTTCCGATCCAGATATTCTGCTGCCTGTCAAAAGCCATTGAAACCGGATGAGATTTCACAATTTCGCCGGCTGTGTTGGTGAAGTTTTCAATATTTCCCCGTGTATCGACAAATGCTATTCCATGTTCCTGACCGATTACAATGCGGTTGGTCAGCGAATCGAATTTCGAAATAAGCGAGATGCCGGTATCGAATTTTTTGGTATGGTGATAATCGTATTTTACCAGGCCGTAGTGTGTTGGAAAATACAGATTGCCGGATTTGTCTTTTGAAGAGCCGTAATAGTAATTGATCTCCTTTGTGCCGTGCTGATCCAGAGTAATAAGTTCGGTTCGTTGCTGCTTTTCGAAATCTAGCCGGAATAAGCCTTGTTTATAAGCTCCACCATAGAAAAAACCGTCATTGCCTTTGATGAGGGTCCAGAAATCGTTCAGGAATAAACGAGGAAACACGGCTAATGGCCCTGCCGAAATCTGGTAAAGTCCATTGTCGGAGCCGGCCCATAAATTACCATCACGGTCATGGATTACCGGATATGGAGCTTTTATTTCAGGCAGCTTTACTTCCCTGGCTGATAGCGAAGCACTGTCAAGTTCGAAAACTGAATACATGTGGTTGAGCAGATGTGTTTTGCAGGGCAGATGATAAACATCAACATGCTGAACCTGATCGTTATGAATGATATACCGAAACAGTTTTTTGTTTTGGACGACCGACGAAATCAAGATTGTATCATGATCTTTCATGTAACGAATTGCCCCAAGACCAGGGGAATTCAGGATCCAGACTTCATTCGGAGTTGATGTTCCGGATTCGTACTTTACTTCCAGATTACTTCCAATTGAATAGATGTCTTTCCCTGTTTTTGAATTAAAAAAAGGTTTTCCTGTCTTGATCTCGAAAGCAAGAGAACGAATGCCTTCTTCAGGCAGATCTTTTTCGGACTGAAATGTTTTTACAATGGAGTCATTCTGATAATAAAAAATATTATCGCTGTTCCACAGGCAAAAATCTGATTGTCCAACCGCGATTTGAAGACTGCCGTCAGCGGGTATGATCTGTTTCATTTGCCGGCCGTCGAATTTGTAAAATGCGTTGGCGGTTGTAATAAATACATTTCCGCAGAAGTCGGAGTTCAGTGTGAGGATTTCTTCATTCAGTAAAAAATGTTCGAAATTTTCTCCATTAAATTTTGCCAGTCCCGATTTGGTTCCAATCCATAAAAAACCTTGAATGTCCTGATGCAGAACCCGTACCTGAATCTGAGGTAATCCGTTATGCGTGGTGTAATTGATAATCGGACGCTGTTGTGAAAACAACGGACCAGTCAGACACACAAACAAACAGATCAGCCAGGTTTTTCTCATTTCAGACTTGTGCTTAATAATTGATACAAGATAAATATTCTGAGCCAATATCATGCTGAAAAAGAAACAAGTGGGCATTTATGCAAACAAATGGGCGATGTAATCAGGATCAGCAGTAGAGATCCGAGGGGAACATTCCCACTTATTACCTTATTCTCCCGGTTATTGCTTTTTATGAATGGTTGATAGCCAGATAATCTACTTTGCAGTTGAATCGGATGATGCGAAGAGTCGCATGACAGCGGATTCGATGCCTGGTTTTCCTGATCAGAAGAATACTCCCAAAAGTAATCCTTAATTGCAAACTGTTTTGTGCAGGAATCCCATGAAATAACATTAACAGATATTGAATTTAGAATCAAAAAAAAACCTTTAATCCTAGATGTCATGAAAAAATTATTCCTTATTCCATTTTTGTTTGTTGCTCTGATAAGCTTTTCACAACCACGTTTTGTTGTGCAGAATGTAACTTCAGCCGTATTTCCAAACATTAACGATGCAATTACAGCTGCCAGTGCAGGCGATACACTTTATTTGCCGGGAGGCGGCCTGACCATTTCGGTGGCGACCATTTCGAAAACATTACACTGGATCGGAGTTGGCCATTATCCTGATTCGACTCTTGCCACCGGACAAACCCGCATAACTAGCGCATTAACATTTACCGGAGCTTGCGATAACAGTTCGTTTGAGGGGATCGAGTTTGTTTCTAACCTTTATTTTGGAGATGCAACGGATGATGCAATAGATATTACAATCAGGAGATGTCGCGTTCGCGGGAATCTTCGTTTACGTGCTATTTCAACTGACACAACAAATATTAATGCACTTATATCTGAAAGTGTACTTTCGTCACTTTCAGGGAATAATGCTTCAAACTGTCTGATTGAAAAGTGTATTATTAATCGGCCAATAGATCATTTTTATCAGTCTTTGTTCAGGTTTAATTCAATGAATATTTACGATTATTATGGCCAGGCTTTGAAGTATTGCACAAGTTGTCAGTTCCGGAATAATGTTTTTGTATTTCATTCCGGATTATCAGCTATTGAGAGTTGTGAATTTTCGAATAACCTTTATTCCAGCGCCTTGCCGTTTGATCCAGATGCCAGTACAAATTCGGGAAGTAATAATATTGTCAGTGTAGCATCAGTAGATATTTATACCTCTATTACGGGGAATGCTTACGATTTTTCATACGGGCATGATTACCATCTTAAGACAGGATGTGCTGGTATCGGAGCTGCTGATGATGACACCGATATTGGCATTTACGGTTCGTTGCTGCCATATAAAGCCGGCGCTGTTCCTTTTTATCCGCATGTACGTTCGATTGCTATTGATAATGCAGCAACCAACGGACAACTTGGCGTTAAAATTACGGTAGCTGCTCAGGAACGCTAATCTCCGGATCGGATTCCCTGACCTCGATGAGGTTGGATGAAAAAGTGTGCTTTTTGGATTAAAACCTACACTAAAAATGAAAAAATATATTTGGCTATTATGTGTGCTACTACTTTGGATAGACACACAGGCTCAAACTAAAATAAAAGCATGGGAATATTGGTTTGATGAAAACCATGCAAATGCCAAAACTCAAACTATTGGGCCATCTGAGGAAATTCAAATAAACGAGAATATTGATATCTCCGGATTAAGTGATTATGGATTACATACGCTTCATGTCAGGTTTATCGACGAAAATAATAATTGGAGTTCAGCTACTTCCCGATTTTTTACCTATTTCCCGGGTTCCGGAACACCTGTAATGCAGGAAATAGTCGGGTTCGAATACTGGTTTGACAGCAATAACGATGACGCTGTTTCCACGGTTGTTTCCAATTCATCTTATTTCAGTTTGGATCAATCACTGAATGTCTCGGGTCTGGAATTTGGACTTCACACAGTTCACTTTCGGTTTAAAGATAAAAATGGAGTCTGGAGTCCTGTCGCTTCCCGGTTCTTTACCTATTTCTTAGGTTCAGGAACACCTGTAATTCAGGAAATAGTCGGGTTCGAATACTGGTTTGACAGTACGAGCGATGAAGCTGTTTCCACGGCTGTTTCAAATTCTGCTGATTTCAGTTTGGATCAATCACTGAATGTTTCCAGTCTGGAATTTGGACTTCACACGGTTCACTTTCGGTTTAAAGACAAAAAAGGAGTCTGGAGTCCTGTCGCTTCCCGGTTCTTTACCTATTTCTTAGGTTCAGGAACACCTGTAGTACAAAAAATTAATCAATTTGAATACTGGTTTGACGATCAAATTGACGAATCCGTATCGACTGATGTGGCTGAAACAGAGAATTTAAACATAAGTGATGTGCTGGATGTCGCTGCTTTAAATTACGGACTTCATACGATTCATTACAGGTTCAGGAATGACAAAGGAAGTTGGAGTTCTGTTGCATCAAGGTTCTTTTCATTTTTCCCTAACTCGGGTTCCCCCGAACTGAAAAAGTTAACTCAGATCGAATATTGGATTGATACCAAATTTGAGAATGCAACTACCGAAGACATATCAGCCACAGGCTTTCTGAATCTGGAAAAAATGATTGATGTCTCCGCGTTAAATTCAGGATTACATACGTTTCATTTTCGGGTGAAAGATTCAAAGAATGAGTGGAGCCCGGTAATTTCAAGATTCTTTTCGAATTTTGATGATTCTAAAACCTATGCTGATAACCAGGTCATTACTTTTCGGCATTGGGTCGACAGTGATCTGAATTCCCTTCAGTCAGAAGTTGTTTCAGGAACATCAGGAGTTTATATTTTGGATAAGGTTGTTGATACTGGTCAACTTGTGTCAGGACAGCATTTTATGAATGTGCAGTTTCAGGATAAGGCTGGAAAATGGAGTTCGGCTTCCGGAGCAGCTTTCGAAGTAGAACCAACACCCACGGCTGTTTTGTCAGCTTCGGTGTTGGTGACTTGTCCTGCCGAAGGTGTTCTTTTTACCTCTGAAATAACTGATGTTGATGAGATTTCGTGGAACTTTGGTGATGGTGAATCTTCAGTTGAATTTAATCCGACGCATGCTTATGCCAATCCGGGCGAATATTCAGTTTCGGCAACTGTCTCTTATACCGCAAGTGGAAAGTCCAACTCGTTTGATTTGGAAGGAAATATTGTCGTAAAGCAAACGTATCAGGAAACCGATGAAGTAACCATTTGTTCTTCCGAATTACCATTTTTGTTTGGAACACAGTCGTTAACAACTGCTGGTGAATACACTGAGGTTTTCAGTTCAGAATTTGGATGCGACAGTACTGTCACGCTTACTTTGAATGTAAATCCCTCATACCATGTTTTGTATTCGGCCAGTCAGCAGAACCAGGAATACCAGATCAACGACGATTTCGAGTCGGATACTCCCGGAGCCTTGCCTGCCGGATGGCTGAAAATGTATAATGGAACCGGAGATGCGAATCAGAAAGTTGTGAATACAATTGCTCATGGAGGGATTAATTCATTTCAGCTTGAAGGTCAGAGCAGTTGGTCTTCGGAATACTACCAAACGATTACAGGCAGTCCGGAGAGATTAATTGTTGAATCATGGATAAATGTTGAAAAGACCTTAAGTGGAATGACCGGAGGTATCGGCTTGGGCGATAAAGCCATAGGCTCATGGGGGACACGAACTTCCAGACTTGAGTTTTTTGGCGGAAGAATTCGCGCGACCTATACCGGAGGTGCTTTGTATGACATTCAGTCCTATAATCCGGGTGAATGGTACCACATTAAAATGGAACATGATCTGGTACTGAAAGTCTATTCCGTCTACATCAATGGGGTAAAGGTTAATGGAACCTCTGGCACAACAACGTCCGATATATTTCCTATGCACCCAACAGTCAATTCTAAAGAAGTCATGCTCCTTGCGGGAAATGGCGGTACTGTGAAGTTGTTTTTCGATGAGGTGAAGATGTATGAATCTTCTGATGTTGAAATCTGTTCCAGTGAACTGCCATTTATTTTTGGAACACAATCAATAACCGAGTCAGGCAAATACATTGAAACCTTCAGTACGGTTGCCGGTTGCGACAGCACTGTTGTACTTAACCTCAACGTGAAGCCGTCGTACAACGAAACTGTAGAAAAGACGGTTTTTTCAGATGATTTGCCATATCTTTTTGGTACACAATCACTCAGTCTGGCCGGTGAGTACACCGAAATATTCAGTTCTGTTTTGGGTTGCGACAGCACTGTTGTACTTACTTTGTCTGTTGAGATTTCACTTGAATCCGGTGATCTTGAATCCGCAATCCGGGAGATTATTTTTTACCCGAACCCAACCAATGGGTTGTTACAGATCAAGGTTCCAAAAGAATTGAGCGACCGGTTTAAACTTGCGGTATATAGTAATTCCGGTAGCGAAGTCCTTCGGAAAGAATTTGAAATGACCGAATTCTGCACACTGGATTTGTCAGGATTTGCAAACGGATCATATCATATCCGGATTTATTCCGAAAAAGTAGAATTCAGGAAGAAAATAATTTTGAGAAAATAATGCAGAAAGTGAGTATGAGAACGCTAGTGTCGCGTCAACAAACCATTGTCGCAGCGTCATGCTGAACTTGTTTCAGCATCCCTTCATTAATGAGACCCTGAAACAAGTTCAGGGTGACTGGATTTAGACAGTTTTATGTTGACACCACACTAGCGTTTTTATAATCTTCACCCCCGATTTAGCCAATTAACACCTTTGTGAGGCTGTCTCATTCTTTGAGATGGCCTCTTTTGGTAAATTATTTATCGTCAGGAAGAATCATCCGGGGAATTACCATCGGCTGCTTTCATTTGGGAATTAGGGATTCATCGGATTTCAGCGTAAATGGAACGTAATAAAAGGATCAAACTAAGAATTTGATGAATTGCAGTTCGGGTTAGACTTTTCCCTTTTTCTGACATCTGGATCAAACTACTCCTGAAAATTGTTGCTTAGCACCCTGAATTCTGTTCGGCGATTCAGAGCTTTCGCAATTTCCTGTTGTTCCGGAGTCAGTTTCAGGATAAACTCTTCGGTCAGTTCGTCGTTTCGTTTCAGGAAGTCGTATTGTTTGGCAATCATACGGGTTACTATCTTTGGCCAGGTTTCGCCATAACCTTTGGCTACGAGGCGTGTTGAGCTGATCCCTTTTGATATCAGGTAATCGACAACGGATTGTGCCCTTTTTTGAGAAAGTTCGGAGTTGAACTGGTCGCTGCCTACAAAGTCAGTATGAGCCATCAGTTCGATGGTAATCGTTGGATTCACTGTTAATAACTGAACCACGGTGTCGAGTGCAGCCTTTGATTCTTCGGTAATTTCATAACTTCCGAAGGCATAATTGATGTTGTTTACCTTGATGGGCTCATCGGTAGGCGACAGTTTAAACTGAAACTTAAATTCTTTGCTGTCTTCCAGTCCGATGGTTGAGGTTCGTGCTTTGTCGTTCAGGAAGCCATCTTTAAATGCAGCAAACACATACTCCGTTTCTGGTTTTAACTTGTACTGGAAACGTCCTCCATCGGCCCGCATCTTCAGATTGGTGCCGTCGGTTCCGATAATCCGGATCATGGCTCCATCAATTTTCTGATTGGTTGCTTTGTTTAAAATTTCGCCGGAAGCATTGAAAATTTTGGGAGGAAGATAGAATGAATAAATATCGTCGCTTCGGGAACCTTTTCGGTTGGATGAAAACAAGCCTTTTTCAACTTCTCCTTTGATGAATGCAATTCCCAAATCGTCACCGGGTGAGTTGATGGGAGCTTTCATGTTTTCGACCTGCCATTTTCCTTTTTCATCTTTTACCGCTTTGAAAATATCCAGTCCGCCAATTCCGGGGAGGTAGTTGGATGAAAAATACAATTCGCCATTTTCGCGGATAAACGGGAACATTTCGTCGCCCGGAGTATTAATTTCAGGCCCAAGATTTACCGGGTTGTCGAAACTTCCGCCATTGCCGGTTGCCATCCATATATCTTTTCCCCCGAAGCCACCCATTCGGTCAGAAACAAAATAAAGATTGGTACCGTCGGCACTCAGTGAAGGATGTGCCGCTGACAGGCTGTCGCCAACCAGTTCGATCAGTTGAGGTTCCGACCATTCGCCTCTCGATCGGTTGGCCGCGAATAATTCGGCACCCAGATCTTTCGATTTGTCAAAACGGCAACGGGTGAAAATCATCAGGTCGCCTCTTTCCGAAAGTGTTGCTGCTCCTTCGTCGCTGGTGGTATTGATCAGTTCATTTTCTTCAAGCAATTCTGGTGTTTCCCATTTCTGTTTCTGTATCTGGAATTTGCTGGTGAATAAATCACCCATACGGGTACCCGTGATGTTGCTTTTATGTTTTCCTCCTGTTGCCGTTTCGCGGGTCGATGTTAGAATGATTTCATTGTCACGGCCGGCAACAAAAACCGGACAATAATCATTGTCTTTTGAATTCAGCTCCCTGACTATATTGACAATATACCGGTTTGGTTGATCAAGCCACTCCCTGACCACTTTGCTGGCTTCCAAACCATTTTCAGCAAACTGATCACCGGGTTTTACGCTCAGATAGGTTTGATACCAGATTATTGCATCTTCGTATTTTTGTACTGCCCTTAAACAATCGGCATAATGAAGCATGCACTTAGGTTCTGAATAATTTCGTTTGATCGCATTTTTATACCAAATCGAGGCCTTGGCAAACTCACTTAAATCAAAATACGATTCTGCAATCCGGAAAGCCATTTCAGCTTTCTCCTGACCGACTTTCTGGCTTCGATAGGCTTTTCTGTATTTTTCAATGGCATTATAATGTTCTCCGATTTCGTATGATTTGCCGGCTGAGATCATGCTTTTGCGGGCAGAACATGAGCCAAACAAAATGACCAGAAGGATGAGAACTATTTTGGGCAAAACCGGATTTTTCATTTGATATTAAACGTTTCGTGGTAAAAGTAACCATTTTAAATCCATTCTTAAAAAAAACGGAAAACCTTTATTTAAAGTATATTGGTGACTGTAATTTATTTAGAATCGGAATCTGGTTCGGTCTGCAGAACTTTAAATTCGGTTCTACGGTTCAATCCACGGACAATTTCCCTGAGGTTTTCATTTTCAAGCTTTTCAATTGTTGCAGTATTCAAGAGTTCCCCATTACGAAGGAACTCATATTGCCTGACCAGTTTTGGGCTGGGTCTCAAGGGCATGGATTCTCCGAAGCCTTTGGTTTTTATGTTTTTATCCGGAATCCCTTTTCCATTCAGATACTGTTTGACTGATACCGCCCGTTTTTCAGAAAGTTCCATGTTAAACAGATCATCTCCCAAATCGTCGGTATGTGATGAGATTTCGATTATTGCCTGCGGATTTAATTTCAACAAATCGACCAATTTGTCGAGCGAAGACTTCGCCTGAGGAAGCAGTTCCCACTTTTCGGATTCGTAATTGATGTTGTCGATTCGGATGGATTTATTGGTCGGGACCGATTGAATATTAACTTCAAATTCTTTGGCCTGACGAAGCCCGCGCGTTGATAGTTTTGCCTGTGAATTGAGGTATCCATTGGCGAAAATCACGATGGCATAATCACTTTCAGGATTTAAACTGGCCTGAAACCGGCCATTTACTGATCTGATTTTCTGAGAACTGCCATCAGAACCAACGATACGGATGTTGACATCCGGAAGTATGGAATCGGTTTCGCTGTCGTGGACTTTCCCGAAGCATTGAAACAGAGAAGGGGGAAGATAAAATGAATAAATATCCATGCCCCGGCTGCCTTTTCGGTTTGAGCTGAAAAATCCTTTGTCACGGTTGTTATCAAACTGAATGGATAAATCGTCTCCAGGCGAGTTTACTGGTGGGGGAAGTTGTTCGATTTGCCATTTTTCGCTGTTTTTCTGTGCCTGAAAAATGTCATATCCGCCAAATCCGGGATGAAAATCGGAAGAAAAATAGAAGTATCCATTGGGCTTTTCAAAGGGATAAATTTCGTTTCCTGAGGTATTGATTTCATTGCCCGCATTTTGAGGTTCTGAGAAGTGTCCTGGTTCTTTCATCTCCGATTTCCAGATGTCCATCTCACCCATTCCTCCCAGCCGGTTGGAGGCAAACCAGAGTGTCTTTCCATCTTCAGTAATCATTGGACTTGAATAATCAGCGCCATCAGCTGTGAATGGAACTGGCGTTGGACTGGTCCATTGACCGTCTTTTTTCAGGAGAAAAAAAAGCTTGCTGACAGCAGGTTTTAATGCTTGTTGGACTGATTTGGAAAAAATGATGACTTGCGAAGTTTGATCAATGTTCAGAGATCTTTCCTCGTCGGCAGAATTCACGGAATGTGGTTCTTTCAACAGCGTTGGAATGGACCATTTTTTATGGATACTATCGAAGTCCGAGGTGAAAATCCCGCCATATTTTTGGCCGGTTTCAGGGTTGATCTTTTTCTCCGGAATAGTTTCGCGGGAAGATCGCAAACAGATTGACTGATTCGGTTGCGGTGAAATTTGCACAACCAAATCGTTGGCAAAGGAATTGACTGACCTCATGTTTTCAATTTGATACAATTCAGGAATGTCTTTCCATTCCTGAATAAGGCGGATGGATTCCAAGCCGTTGGAAGCCCATTTGTTTTTCGGGTCTTTTTTTAGTTCCGATTCGTATATGGATTTGGCATCATCCGTTTTTTCGGCTGCACGTAAAGCGTCGGCGTACAACAATTCCACCAGTGAGTCTTTATAACCAGTCCTGATCGCGTTCTTATACCAGATAGCTGCCTTGGAGTACTCGCCCAGCCGGCGGTAGCTTTCGGCCAGTTTAAAGTAAATCGGTGGTTTTTGCAATCTGTCTTTAATTTTTCGGTTAACCAAACGGTATTTTTCAGAAGCCGCGAAATATTCTTTTCTCGAAAAAGAATTATTGGCTTCTGAAATCTTTTTATTTACCGAACAGGCCGAACCTAAAAGTGCGACTGCAATCAATATCAGGATTTTAATTCTCATTTGTCTCATTTTCTAATGCCGAAATTACTATTTTCGGTGTAACCATGCGGGGTAGGTCTGAAAAAATCGACAAATTGATTGGAACAGAATCTTTGGAGTCTTTCTTTGGAAACAAAAAAAAGGCTTCCGATTTTCACCGGAAGCCTTTCTGAATAATGTTGTGTATTGAAATACTATTTTACGAAAAGTAATTCTCTGTATTTTGGCAGAGGCCACAGTTCGTTGTCAACAGTCAGTTCGAGTTTGTCAATGTGATAACGGATATCATCCAGATAAGGTTTTACACTGCCTTCGTAAGCATATGCTTTTTCTTTTTCTGATTCAACCATATTAGCCATTTTGCGTGCTTCAGTCATTTCTTTGACTTTGATTTTAATGGCTGAAATATGTCCCCCAATTTCCCTGATCAGTTCAAGCCGTCCTTCCGCAAGAGAGGTATATTCTTCTTCGCTGAAAACAAGTTTCAGATTCTTAACATTTTCAAGCAAAGTTGTCTGATACTCGATACAAGTAGGAACAATGTGATTGATTGCCAAGTCGCCTAAAACACGGGATTCGATCTGAATTTTCTTGGTGTATTTTTCAAGTTCAACTTCGATGCGGCCTTCGATTTCTCTTGGACTTAATACACCTGCTTTTCCGTACATCTCGATTACACGTTTGTCGTGCATTGCTTCCAGGGCTCCAGGAACACTGGTTACATTGGATAAGCCGCGGCGTGCTGCTTCTTCTTTCCATTCTTCGCTGTAACCATTGCCGTCGAATCGGATATCTTTTGACTCGATGATCAGTTTTTTGAGAATCTGGAAAATTGCTTCGTCTTTTTTAATTCCTGATTCAACCAAAGCATCGACTTCAATTTTGAATTTAGTCAGCTGATCGGCAATTGCAGTATTTAATGCGATCATTGCTGAAGCACAGTTTGCAGAAGAACCTACGGCACGGAATTCAAAACGGTTTCCGGTAAATGCAAACGGAGAAGTACGGTTACGGTCGGTGTTGTCAAGAATGATTTCAGGAATACGGCCAATATTTAATTTAAGGGCAGTTTTTTCATCCGGAGTCATTTTGCGGTCAACAACTGCAACTTCCATCAGGTCTAACATTTTGCTGATCTCAGTTCCGAGGAAAGCAGAAATGATCGCTGGAGGAGCTTCATTTGCACCTAAACGGTGTGCGTTAGGAGCATTCATGATGCTGGCAAGCAACAAATCCTGATTGACATACAATGCTTTCAGGGTGTTGATTACAAATGTGAGGAACTGTAAGTTTGATTTTGGATTTTTTCCCGGAGAAAACAGGTTCACGCCGGTATCGGTAGACAGTGACCAGTTGTTGTGTTTTCCTGATCCGTTAATTCCGGCAAATGGTTTTTCATGGAAAAGGATCATGAAGTTATGCCGGCGGGAAATTTTCTTCATCAAGTCCATGATCATCTGATTGTGATCGTTGGCCAGGTTCAATTCTTCGTAAATTGGGGCAAGTTCAAACTGGTTTGGAGCTACCTCGTTGTGACGGGTCTTTACCGGAATTCCCAATTTATATGCTTCATTTTCCAGATCTTCCATGAAACGAAAAACACGTGTTGGAATTGAACTGAAATAATGGTCATCCAACTGCTGGTCTTTTGAAGCAGAGTGTCCCATCAGCGTACGTCCGGTTAAAATCAGGTCAGGACGAGCCATGAATAATGCTTCATCAACCAGGAAGTATTCCTGTTCCCATCCGAGGTTCGCGTTTACTTTGGTTACATTTTTATCGAACATCTGGCAAACATCGGTTGCAGCTTTGTCGACGGCAGCAATTGCTCTTAATAAAGGTGTTTTATAATCGAGTGCTTCGCCTGTATACGAAATGAAAATGGTAGGAATACATAAGGTGTTGTCTACAATGAAAGCAGGAGAAGAAGGATCCCATGCGGTATAGCCGCGGGCTTCAAAAGTTTGGCGGATGCCACCACTTGGAAAAGAAGAAGCATCAGGTTCCTGCTGAGACAACATTGATCCGGACAAAAATTCAACTACTGATCCGCTTTCTCCATGAACCACAAATGCATCATGTTTTTCGGCAGTACCGTCAGTTAATGGGTGAAACCAGTGAGTAATATGGGTTGCTCCGTTTTCCAGCGCCCATGATTTCATTCCCTGTGCAACCTGATCGGCCATTCTGCGGTCGATAACAGTACCATGGTCAATAGCATCAGCCACCGATTTGTAGGCTTCCTTTGAAAGGTATTTTTTCATCTTCGGACGATCAAATACACACATGCCGTAAAAATCAGAAACCAGATTTTCTTCACGTTTAACATCAACAGGTTTCCGTTTTAAAACCTCTTCAAGTGCTCTAAATCTAAATTGTGCCATAACTTAAAATTTTAATGGTTTATATATTGTCTGTTGTCTCACCTTACGTGTGATAATCACATAACAAAAATATACAAATAATGAAAGGAAGGCATGAAATAACAGGTAAAAGCAAAAATATTTACAATTATTTCAGAAAAACCATTAAAAATGTCAGGTTGTTACTTAAATCAGGCATTTATTTGAACCGTACAGCGAAAATTGAAATTACAAAAAATCGATTACTAAGTTTTACTAACTGTATTTTGTGTGTTTTTTTCTTTCATCGGTAAGTTTATACAATCAGGAATTTCATGAACTGTTTGGACGGAATTTTCGAATTGAGAGACAGACTTATCCGTATAAAAAAACATCCTTCTCTTTACTGAATAAGGAGAAGGATGTTTGATGCAGGGAAATCAGAAGATTATTTTTTTTTCTTCTTCTTTTTGGGTTTTACGAATTGTGCATCCTCAATTAATAAGGATTTCCAGTCATTCGGATTATCTATAGATAAATCGATGGTTGTTGTATATTCTTCCTTGTCGATGATTAATTCATTAATTTTTTGCCCAAGAAAGGTTTCTATTTCCTCCAGAATCGGTTTCTCTTCCAGACTGCAGAACGAAACGGCCAATCCTTTCCTTATTCCCCGTCCGGTACGTCCGACACGGTGAACGTAGTTCTCAGCCACATCAGGCAAATCGTAATTAATGACATAGTCAACATCGGGGATGTCAATTCCCCGGGCACTAACGTCGGTTGCAATCAGAACTTTTACTTCTCCTGATTTGAACAGGTTCATAACATCCAGACGGTCTTTCTGTTCTTTGTCTCCATGTATCGTAACGCTTTTGATCCCGACCCTTTCCATTGCTTTAAATACCCGTTCAGCCCGAACTTTGGTGCGGATAAAAACAAGTATTTTCGAATCAGGGTTTTCTTTGATCATGCGTTCCAGAAAAAAACGCTTGTCATCCATATCGATCAATGCAACTGAATGAGTGACATTTTTCGCAACCGGATTTTTAGGAGATATTTCGATCCGGATAGGATTAATTACCAGAGAGTATGCCAGTTCCTTAATTTCCGGATTGATGGTTGCTGAAAAGAAAAGAGTTTGCCGGTTTTTCGGTAAGTGGTGAATTAATTGCCTGATGTCTTTAATAAATCCAAGAGCTAGCATATGATCGGCTTCATCCAGAACAAGGATTTGAATTTTTTCCAAAAGAATGTGTCCCTGGCTAACCAGATCAAACATGCGTCCGGGGGTAGCCACTAAAATATCAACACCACTTTTAAGTTTCGAAATCTGAGGATCCTGATCAACACCGCCAAAAACGCACATCGTTTTTACCCGGGTGTGCTGGCCGATGGTTTGAAAAACTTCGGTGATTTGCAGAGCGAGTTCGCGGGTTGGAACCATTACCAGACAGCTAATGAATTCGCTTCGGCTGCTTTTTTTTTGCTGATTAATAATATCAATCACCGGAATTGCAAAAGCAGCTGTTTTCCCTGTTCCCGTTTGAGCAATGGCCAAAACATCGTCGCCCTTCAATATTGGTGTAATCGCTTTATACTGAATGTCTGTAGGGCGACGAAAGCCAAGATTGGTCAGGTTTTCCTTAATTTCAGGGGATATGCGGTAGTCTTCAAATTTCATCTGGGAATAGTGTTATTAATTATTTGATTCGTTGGATGATCCTTCTATGCGTGAAGCTCCATGTGCAACTATTAATTTTATTCTTTACCTGCCACCAACTTAAATCTAAATTTCAGTGGCTCGTTCGATTCCTAAATCGTATCGATTAGAACAGTACAAAGAAACACATTTTTTGGCTGTTTTTGTTTGGGCTGTTCCAATCAGGTCATTTAGTGCGTTAATGTGGACGTGACAAAACTGGAAATACCAGCAACCGATTGGTAATAGTTGAAATTTAGGAGACAAAAAAAGGGGAAGTCGGTAAAGACTTCCCCTTGTATAGAGTAAAATAAATTCTACTTATTCTCAACAGCTTTACGCGATGAGTAGTTGATATGCAAGGCTGCTGCTTTACGCAGTTCCTGTTTGATATCACCAACGATTTGCATTTTGGTGAACTCATCAACTTTTAATGAAGTAACCATAAATGGGATTTCTGCTTCATCTCTGGCTGCACGTTCAGCAATAATAAAATCAGGAATATCCGAAACTTTAGCAAACTGGTCATTCAACTGAATACGAGGTTCTGTCCCGAATACTTTGATATACTGTTTCTGAGGAGGACCAACATAAATGTAACTTACAAGCGATTTTCTCTCCAGCTTGGTGAGTTCAGTCGCTGTAGGTATCGTTGTCCTTACTTTGAGAGAGACCTGTCTCATGGTTGTTGTAACCATGAAAAAGAAAAGTAGCATGAATACAATATCAGGTAACGATGCAGTTGATACTGCAGGCGTTTCTTTGGCATTACTTTTTCTGAATTTTGACATACTATTTTGTTCCTCCTGTCATTTTAGGTTCAGCTTCCGATATTCTGAGAGGGACGGCATCACCAACTGCTTCTTTTTGTTCTGCATTACAAGTGGCATAAGTTTTACCAAATTGCGCTGAAGCCATTTCGTCTCTTAATTCATTGATAGCAGCAACCAACTCATTCTGAACTTTAATGTACATTCCATATTGTGTTCCCTGGTCGTTCCGGAGAGAAATAATTCCTTTGGTCACAGGGAAATTCCCAATTAATGGAATTTCAGTCATTTTCTTTTCTGGTAAATTTTCGTTGTCGCTTGAATTCAACATGAATTCTTTAGCCTTGTCCCGAAGATTATCAATAGGTATTAATTCACCTTCAACCATCAACCGATTGTTGGCATCCAGCAATACAGTAAACACATTTCGTTCTTTGATGGGTGGCGGATCTTCCTGATCTACAGGCGGCATTGGAGACAGACGACGTTCCAGTCCACTATCAACATCCATGGTTGTTGCAACCAGGAAGAAGATAAGCAGCATGAACGCGATATCGGCCAATGATGCTCCCGGTACCTCTGGTGTTTTTCTCATATTGTTTTTTTTTACTGCGTTTCTTAAAACCAGTGCTATTTAAAAATGCGAGAAATGGAAGACCATATAATCCCGAATACTGCAAGTCCGCTCAAAATGTAAGTTGTAATTAATCCGGCACCAATCCATTTTGAGACATTTGTTGTTAACGTGCCGTCTGCTATAAACTTTTCGACACCAAAGAATTTAGGCATTTCACTATTTGAAAACATATAGGAAATAGCAACTATAGCACCCATGAATAGAATTGAAACGGCGACACTTTTAGCCGCCTTTTTGTCAGTTAAGGTATTGGCAGCTTCCAAAACTAAAGCTGATGCAATGGCAGCTCCGAACAATGTATATGCCCAGTATAGGTTCGTGTTAATCCAGGTGCCCATTTGTGGATCTGAAACATTTTCATTCAGATTGGATAACAGCGAAATTACAAGAAACACAGAAATGCCCAGAATTACCCATAACATTATTGTTGTTATTTTAGCAAATTTCATAGGTCAGTTATTTTTTAGAGTTGTACTTTACTAAGATGTCAATCAATGAGATTGATGCATCTTCCATGCTGTTAACGATACTGTCAATTTTTGATACACAATAGTTATAGAAAACCTGAAGAATCATAGCTACTACAAGACCACCTACAGTTGTGATCAAAGCTACTTTAATACCTCCGGCAACCAGAGTCGGGCTAATGTCACCAGCAACTTCGATGGCATCGAATGCACCGATCATACCGATAACTGTTCCCATGAAACCAAGCATTGGAGCGATAGCGATAAACAGTGCAATCCAGGTCAACCCTTTTTCCAATAAACCAGACTGAACGCCACCGTAAGCAACAACAGTTTTTTCAACGATATCCAATCCTTCTTCCGATCGATCCAATCCCTGATAGAAAATGCTGGCTACAGGACCACGTTCGTTGCGGCAAACTTCTTTTGCTGCTTCAATTCCACCTGTGTTAAGCGCTTCTTCAATTTTTTCAATTAATTTTTTGTTGTTGGTAGTCGCAAGATTCAGGTAAATAACTCTTTCAATTGCAAGTGCAAGACCTAAAATTAAAACTACAAGAATTGAAGTCATGAAACCAGGACCACCTTCTATAAACTTTTGTTTCAATTGACTGTGTAATGATTTTCCTGATTCTGCCTGAGCTGCTGCTTTTTCTTCCATATCAGCAACTACAGCTTTCTGAACTGCTGGTTCAGCTTTTTTCACTTCAGTTGTTGCAGCCGGAGCAGCTTTGTCCTGAGCAACTACATTGTTTGACGCCGTAATGTACAGCATACCGATAACTGCTATTAACGCAAATAGTTTTTTCATCTTGGTTTTAAATTTTAATTAGTAAATCTCCTGATTTTTAAAAAATTATTCTATTTATTTTGTTTATTACCTCTTGATATGTTGATGCCAGATATAATTCTGACAGTGTGATCGTTATAGTATGTGTTAATTTTGATCCAATATTGTTTAGAACTAATTTCGAAATGCGGAGAGAGAGGGATTCGAACCCTCGGTACCCTTTTGAGGTACACACGCTTTCCAGGCGTGCCAGATAAACCGCTCCTGCATCTCTCCAAAATACCTTACTGGCACTGTTTTTACAGGGCTGCAAATTACGAAAAAAAATGTAACACAAAAAAAAACTATTCACTAATTTCCCCAATCAAACTTTTATTCAAATGTAGCTTGATTTCTTCCTGTTCCAAGCCCTGGCCAAGCAGGAACATCAGCTTGGTTATAGCAGCTTCGGTAGTCATATCCTTGCCACTGACGACTCCGGCATTTAACAGTTCCGCACTGGTTTCGTACTGACCCATTTTCACGGCTCCTCCCTGACACTGAGTGATATTCAGAAATATAATTTTACGTTTAATTGCATTTTTTATTTGACTAATCATCCATCTTGAGGTAGGAATATTCCCGGATCCGAAGGATTCAAGAACGACTCCTTTCAGTCCCGGAATGTTTAGTATATTTTCGAAAACCAATCGTCCGATTCCCGGAAATATTTTTAAAATTACTACATTTTCATCGAAATGAGTTCGTATTTTCAGTATTCCTTTGTTGGTCGGCCGGTAAATATTCTCCTGAAAGTATTTTATTTCAACGCCTGCATTGGCCAAAGGAGGGTAATTAATAGATGAGAAGGCACTAAAATCATCAGCATGTCGTTTGGATATGCGATTTCCCCGGAAAAGCTTGGAATTGAAGTAGACACATACTTCAGGGACGATTGCCTGCCCGTTTCTTTGAGCCGCAGCAATCTGTATGGATGTGATCAGGTTTTCCTTTCCGTCGGTACGGAGTATTCCAATCGGAAGCTGCGATCCGGTCAATATGATCGGTTTATCCAGATTTTCGAACATGTAACTTAATGCTGATGCCGTATATGCCATGGTATCGGTTCCATGTAAAATAACAAATCCATCGAATTTATTGTAATTACGCTCGATGGTATAGGCAATTTTTGTCCAGATTTTCGGGGTGATGTTGGACGAATCAATGGGAGGAGTGAAAGTGACTATCTGAAAGTTGTATCCTAAACGGTTGAGGTCTGGAACTTCTTCCATGATATGATCGAATTTTACAGGGACGAGAATACCATTGGCAGTTTTCTGAACCATTCCGATAGTGCCACCGGTATAAATAATGAGAATTGACGGTATGCTTTCCACGTGTAAGTTTTCTTACTTGCTGATAAAAATTAAATCCCAAATAGTTTCCGGGCATTTTCAGTGGTGATTTTTGAAATGTCACCAACTGTCATGTGGTGAAGATCGGCAATTTTTTGCGCAATATATACAAGATAGGAACTTTCATTTCGTTTTCCCCGAAATGGGACTGGGGTCAGATAGGGCGAATCTGTTTCCAGAAGAAGGTGTGAAGGGTCTATCTGGCTAATTACCTGATCCAGTCCGCTCTTTTTAAAGGTGACTATTCCTCCGACTCCAATTTTGAATCCAAGATCAGTTATCAGTTTGGCCTGATCAATGGTTCCTGTAAAACTGTGAAATACTCCCGTCAGATTATCATCTTTTACTTCTTGAATAACCTGATAGACTTCGTCAAACGAATCACGAACATGAATAACTACGGGTAGTTTATATTGCCTGGCCAACTCGAGTTGGAACCGGAAAGCGTGTGTCTGCTCTTCAAGGAATGATTTTTCCCAATACAAATCGATGCCAATTTCTCCGATTCCGTAAAATTTACGTTTTTTAAGCCAGTATTCAACAACCTGCAATTCTTCCTGATAGTCCTGGTTTACCGAGGTTGGATGCAATCCCATGAGAGGAATACAAATATGGGGATAAGTGTCTACCATATCCAAAAGGTTTTTTACCGACGAGCTGTCAATGTTAGGAAGAATAATCTTTCTGACATCGTTTGAATAGGCACGCTGTACAACTTCATCCAGGTCATGAATGAAGTCGGTTGAATAAATATGAGAATGAGTATCAATCAGCATTTTCCACAAAATTTGATCAAAATAAGGCAAAATATAACAACTGAATATGAAGCGAATATTATTTTATCGAAAAATAAGGCGAAACCCAGTCGAATTTATAGTTTTCGGGAAAATGGAAAAAAAACAAAACGTGCCAAAAAGAATGTTCCTCAAATCTATTCCGGAGAAAGATTTGAGGAACATGCCCCGATTGTATCCAAACAGTGGATTACACGATTCCCTGGGCAAGCATGGCATCGGCTACTTTTACGAAACCGCCAACGTTTGCTCCAATCACATAATTTACTTTGTTCCCTTTTGTTCCGTGTTTGACACAGGTATCATGAATGTCTTTCATGATGCGGTGCAAATACATATCCACCTCTTCTTTCGGCCAGTTCATTCGGAGGGAGTTTTGCGACATTTCCAATCCTGAAACTGCCACGCCACCTGCATTAACGGCCTTGCCTGGCGCATAGCTAATTGCCTCGGTCAGGTATTCAGCAGCATCAGCAGTACATCCCATATTTGAAACTTCTGAGAGCAGAAAGCATCCGTTTTTTACCAGCATTCTAGCATCTTCAAGGTGTAACTCATTTTCATAGGCGCATGGCATGGCTATATCAACTGGGCATTCCCATGGTTTTTTGTCCGGAATAAATTCGGCTCCGAATTCGACGGCGTATGGCTGAACCACATCATTGTTTGAAGCACGGAGTTCAAGCAGATAATCCACTTTTTCTCCTTTAATGCCATCGGCATCATAGATGTATCCGTCGGGTCCGGAAATTGTGACAACTTTTCCACCCAACTCGTTTATTTTTGTGATGGCGCCCCAGGCCACATTTCCAAATCCTGAAATGCTGAATGTTTTACCTGCAATTTCCTGCCCCAGGTTAGCGAGCATGTGCTGAACAAAGTAAACTGCACCAAATCCGGTTGCTTCCGGACGAATAACACTTCCGCCCCAGCCAATTCCTTTGCCGGTTAAAACACCTGTAAATTCATTTTTTAATCGTTTGTACTGACCAAAAAGGAACCCGATTTCGCGGCCCCCAACGCCAATATCACCAGCAGGAACATCGGTGTTTGGTCCAATGTGCCGGTAAAGTTCGGACATGAATGATTGGCAGAAATGCATGATTTCGTTGTCTGACTTGCCTTTCGTGCTGAAATCCGATCCTCCTTTACCTCCACCCATTGGCAGGGTTGTTAAACTATTTTTGAATGTTTGCTCGAAGCCTAAAAACTTCAGGACACTCAGGGTAACTGTCGGGTGAAAACGTAATCCTCCTTTGTATGGACCAATGGCTGAATTAAATTCAACACGATATCCGCGGTTTACCTGGACTTCGCCTCGATCGTCAATCCATGGTACCCGAAAAATAATAGTGCGTTCGGGCTCAACAATTCGTTCCAGTATTTTAGCTTTTTGGTATCTGGGGTTTTTCTGATAAACATCCCATATCGATTCGATAACCTCCTGTACAGCCTGATGAAACTCACGTTCGCCTGGCGTACGTGAGTTCAGAGCTTCCAAAAATTCGTTGATGTCTGCTTTCATCTTGTTTTTGAATTTAAAAATGATAGCCAAAGTTATTCTTTTCGGGTGCTGGTTGTCCCGATTTAAAAAAAACAAAGACAAATGGATATCTCAGATTTTAAGTGGGTTGTCGTATCGAAAATGTATGTTTAACAACACTCATTGACTTTCATCAGTATTTCGGGCGTCGATAAATGAAGAATATTCGGAAACTGGGTTTTTTGCTGAAAATCAGCGTGTAAAGTAACAGTTTAGTGAAAAATAAGGATCAATTCAGATAAAAAATCAGTCATTAACTGTCAGAAACTATTTTTTTGACTTAAAGCGGTCTTTATTGTGTTATTTCGATAGTTCATTGTTTTTCCTGAATGGATTTTTTCCCTGATCATTTGTCAAGTTTGTAAATGCGCTCCATTACCTGCCATTTTTGGTCAGCGGTTGCTTCGGCTGAACTTTGCTGAAAACGGGACACATAAGTTTCCCACTCGCTTTGCCTTGGCTTTTTGGCCAGTTCGCTCATCGCTTTGTCGTGATCAAAATCAGCCACGGTATCCATAATCATAAACAAACGGTTTCCAAGGATGTAAATTTCCATGTCGATGATGCCAACTTCTCGCATTCCCTGTGTAATTTCGGGCCAGGCTGCTCCGGGGGCATGCACTTTTTTGTAATCTTCAATCAATTGTGCGTCGTCTTTCAACGACAAGGTTTTGCAGTATCGTTTAGTTTTAGTAGTCATAAATTTAAATGTTAAAGATGAACTTTAAGCGTGCGATATCCATAAATAGCGATAACAACAAAACAGAAAAGTGGCAAAATGAATGAAAAGTTTACTGCCGGTATACTGGCCACAGTGCCCAGATCAATTATGGCACCCTGAAGCGGTGGCATCAAAGCTCCGCCTACAATTGCCATAACCAATCCTGCTGCGCCAAGTGTTGCATCTTCTCCCAGTCCTTCGAGGGCAATCCCGTAAATGGTTGGGAACATGAGCGACATAAATGCCGAAACACCAATAAGGCAATATAAACCGGCCATTCCCTGAATCAGGATAACTCCCAGTGTCAGTATAAATCCGCCAATGGCAAATGCGGTTAAAAGGACTCTTGAATTCATGTATTTCATCAGCATAGTACTAATGAACCTGCTCGACAGGAAAATGGCCATAGCAATGATGTTGTAGTTTTGTGCAGTAGCCTTATTGATTCCTAAATTATCAGCATATTGAATAATGAATGTCCAACACATAATCTGAGCTGCAACATAAAAAACCTGAGCAATTACTCCTTCCCGATATTTTACGTTGGCTATCAGTCGTTTAAAAGTGTCAATTGTTTTGATGGTATGATCTGGTTTTTCTCTTTTGGGCATTTTGAAAAAGTAAATTGTCAGAAACATCAGGATGACGACAAGCCCAAGTATAACATATGGATCGCGGATTATCGACAGATCGTGTGCTCGAATTGCTGCTTTTTCTGTCGCGTTTAAGGTGTTAAAAACCAACTCTCCGGTATTACTTCTGATATCTGACTGAAGGGAGGTAAGTATGAAATTTGAAGCCACGAACATACCCAGCAATGAGCCCATCGGATTAAATGACTGAGCCAGATTCAATCTTCTGGTTGCCGTTTCTTCGGAACCCATCGAAAGAATATAGGGATTGGCCGTAGTTTCCAGAAAAGCAAGTCCAAAAGTTAAAATGTATAAGGATGCCAGGAAGAATTCAAAGATTCCATATTTCGCCGCAGGGTAAAAAAGGAGTGCTCCGGTTGCATACAATGCCAATCCAACAAGAATCCCTTTTTTATAACTGTACCTTTTTACGAATAGTGCTGCAGGGATAGCCATGGTAGCATATCCGCCGTAAAAGGCAAATTGTATCAAGGCTGCTTTTGCATTTGAAATCTCCATGACCGTTTTAAAAGCAGCTACCATTGGATTGGTGATGTCGTTTGCAAAACCCCAAAGAGCAAACAGGCTTGTAATCAGGATGAAAGGAACCAGTAATTCTTTTGAAATTACTTTTACATTACTTTTAGCATTCACTGGTAAGATTGTTTAGTTTATTTTCTGATTCAAAAATCATTAAACAAATCCGATTTGCCAAACTCAAATGTAAAGATGAGCCCTTGCAAAGCTTTGCATTGTTTAAAAATGTTGAGAAACATTTTTTGAAGCCATTTGTCGGGTGGGTGATTAAGTCTCATTGCTGAGGAAGGAGAGAAGGGAGTCCATTTCATTTTAGATTTTCGTTTAGTCTCAAAATTCGTATTTTTGCACCCAATCATTAATAATTATAACAATGAGCAAAGCAGAAATCCATACCGTTAAAGGTGTTATGAAAGTTAATTTCTACGATAAGGATGCCCCCTTAGCTGTAGCGAATTTTATTAAATTGTCGAAAAGTGGTTTTTATGATGGCTTGACTTTTCACCGTGTCCTGCCTGATTTCGTAATCCAGGGTGGTTGTCCAAATGGAACAGGAGCCGGTGGCCCGGGTTATACCATTAAATGTGAATTAGATGGCGAAAACCAATACCACGAACGTGGTGTATTGTCGATGGCACACGCGGGTCGCGATACTGGTGGCTCACAATTTTTCATTTGCCACAGTCGTAACAATACCTCACACTTAGATCGTAAGCACACCTGCTTCGGAAAAGTTTACGAAGGACTGGATGTGATTGACGCCATTCGTCAGGGAGATAAGATTGAAAAAATTGTTGTTATTGAAGAATAGTTTCGAATAAACGAATAGTAGTATTGCTGCTGTTTCGATTATTTGGTGCGACTAAAAACCTCAAACATGATTTCGTGTTTGAGGTTTTTTTATTTTTTAATAAGCCGTGTATGGTGACTGAATTCACTGAATTCCTTTGTCTTTGATCTTTTTTGTCAGTTATTGTTCAGGATAATATTGGTATTTTTGTGTAACAATTTATAAAAACTTCAGCATGTCCGATAATTCGAAAGGGATCCTTTTAACCCTTGGGTCGGTTGTCTTTTTTGCATTGATGGCTGTTTTGGTCAAAATAATCCCCAATGTATCAAGCTATCAAACCACCTTTTTTCGTTTTGCAATAGGCTTGGGCATTGTCGGCATTTTAGCATTCTTCGGTGTTATAAACCTCCGGTTTAACGACAGGAAAAATCTGTTCTGGCGTGGCCTGATTGGAGGTATTGCCGTTTATTTATTTTATCTGACAATCATCAAACTGGGTGTTGGCAAAGGTTCTGTCTATATTTATTCATACCCCATTTTTGCAACCTTGTTCAGTATGATTATGCTGAAGGAAAAAGTGGAGCCTGTCAAACTGGTTGTCATTTTCATATCGTTTGGTGGACTTGTTTTGCTTTCGGTGGGTGGCGGTAATTCTCTTGACGGAATGGGAATATACGAACTAATCGGTATTGCCGGATCAATTACTACCGGACTGGCTGTTGTGTTTGTTAAAAAGCTTCACGACAGCGATAACTCTTATGCTATTTTCTTCTCGCAATGTATCATGGGATTCTGGTTGTTTTTGATACCTTCGGGAGTTACTCAGGCCAAAGGAAATTTATCCGAATTGCTATTGCTGGTTTTGGTTGGTGTTGTGGCTACCATTGGCCAGTTGTTTATGACCGAAGGATACCGTTACGTCAATGTGGCAACCGGGTCATTGTTTCAGTCAATGGTGCCTGTTTTTAATCTTTTCTCCGGATGGCTGATTTTTCATGAACAGTTCAGTACCGTTGAAATGACAGGCGCTTTTGTCATTGTCAGTTCGTGTTTCGTGCTGGTCATCATCAATTTCAAAATCGGTAAGAAAACGCGAATACTGAAATTAGTTGAATAAAAAATGAATAGGAAACTGAAAAGCTCTTAGTTTTGTGAAATAGTTATAAGCCATAATAAATGTGACACGACAATGAGACAACTAACCATCATATTAATACTAACAGTTGCGACACTTTTTTTGAGTTGTAACACTAAGGCAGAAAAGGGTCAGACATTATACAAAGGTCTGCCATTGATAAAAGCAACTTCCAACAAAGCAGACTATAAAATAGGATCTGAATGGGTTAAAGGGAATTGGATAATAATGCCGGAAGTTCCAAATGACACGCTACCAATCACTTGTTTTTCGAAATTTGAAAATGTTGTATTTTATACAGACAAAGACAGTATTAGCTTTAAAGTTTGTACTGGGGAGAGTCATAAATTTTATGTGTTGCTAAATGACAAATCTTATGCGCTGACAGAGATTAAGGGCATTTCTCCACCTAAACGTAGTACTCTACAATTTGACTCAAAGTCAAATAATAGTACTTTACAATTTTGGTACGAGCAAAATAAAGGCAACAAGTATCTTGACTTGCTTGTCGAAAAATATCATATCGACACTTTAATACAGCATGCAATGAGCGACACAGAGAAAGCGTTCAGAATATTACATTGGGTTCACAAACAATGGAAGCACAACGGGAGCAATGAGCCAAAAAAAAGTGACGCTATTTCAATCCTTGAAGAGGTTAAAGCGGGAAAAAACTTCAGATGTGTTGAATATGGAATCGTAACAACGGCTTGTTTAAATTCGATAGGGCTTAAAGCGAGGACTTTAGGATTAAGAACATCGGATGTAGAGACCAGACCATCCGGAGCAGGACATGTTTTGTTAGAAGTTTACCTTGATGACTTACAAAAATGGGCTTTGCTTGATGGCCAATGGGACGCTATGCCATTTTTAAATCAAGTTCCGCTTAATGCTGTTGAATTTCAAAAAGCAATTTCCGAAAATTATAACGAACTTGAAATTAGAACTTCTTCAGAATTGTCAAAACGAAATTATGTAGAATGGATTTATCCGTATCTATACTATTTTAACATTTCATTTGACAACAGAGAAGGGGTTGATGATGATAGAAAAAAAATAAGCGGGAAAAGTTATTTAATGTTAGTTCCTGTTGGTGCAAATAAGCCGACAATTTTTCAAATCAAAAACAAGATAGACAACTGTCTATATACAAATTCATTAAACGACTTTTACGAGTCACCAAACATTATTGACAAATAAAATTACGGCTAATAACAGCAAAATACCCGCAAGTCGGGTTTCGGTGCTTCGTTGGCAGAAAATTGAAATTTTTAAAAGCAATTCTTCGTAGGAAGTTTATCGGGAAAATCCCGCACTGCGTGTATTTGCGAGACGATTGCAGAAGATTGAATTCGTATCATTTTTAAATCTTTGTATCATGGCAAAATGTAAGATTACGGTACTGAAAAAGATGATCAATAAAGAATTAGTTGACGAATACAGTAGCTTAGATCTTTCAGAACATTGCCTGGGATGCCCGCACTTAACTGTTGGGCAGGTGTTTTTGGTGGAAGATCAGAATCAGGTTCCGGAAGGCTTCTGCTCATGGGCATGGGGCGATATACATAAAGATGTGACGACTATCATGTTCGACGGCAGTTTCCCATGGATCAAACAAAAAGGCGTTGCTATTGCCTGTTGCTCTGACGGCTTGATGCCCGTTGTCTTTAAAGTTGAGAAAGTAAATTCAGAATCAACCCAAATATAAATCAATATTTTACTGATCATGACACCCACCAAATTCAAAAAAATTGCTTTAGCTGGTCTGTTTTTGACTGCTGTTTTCGGTCAAATGGCATGTACCCCAACCGATCTTTCAAAAGAAAACATCATTCCTAAGCCTGTTTCGGTTGTTCCTACAGGTAGTTCATTTGATTTGACTGACCAAACCGACATTTACGTTCAGGGAGAATCGGATGAATTGGTGCAAATAGGTCAGTTTCTGGCTGATAAGCTTAATCCTTCAACTGGTCTGGAAATGGCAGTGAATAAAACAGCTGAAAATCCTACTCCGGGAAATATTTATTTGTCACTTTCGGGTAATGATTCTGACCTGGGCGATGAAGGTTATGTATTGACCATTACTGATCAGTCAGTTAATTTGGTGGCGAACAAACCTGCCGGATTATTCAATGGAATTCAAACTATTCGTCAGATTCTGCCTGCTAAAGTGGAAATGGATTCCATTCAGAAAGGACCCTGGAAACTGGCAACAGGTGTTATTCGGGATTTTCCGACCTACAGTTACCGTGGTTCAATGCTTGATGTTGCACGTCATTTTTTCGAAGTTGAAGAGGTGAAAAATTTCATCGACAAACTGGCCTATTACAAAATGAATGTATTGCACCTTCATTTAGCTGACGATCAGGGGTGGCGGATCGAAATCAAATCGTGGCCCAATCTGACTGCACACGGTGGAAGTACCGAAGTGGGCGGTGGAGAAGGTGGATTCTACACGCAGAAACAATATACTGAAATAGTAAAATATGCACAGGACCGTTACATCACCATCATTCCTGAAATTGACATGCCAGGCCATACCAATGCGGCCCTGGCTTCTTATCCTAAATTAAACTGCGATGGAAATGCCACCGATTTGTACACCGGAATAGAAGTCGGTTTTAGTACTTTATGCACGAATAAAGAAATTACCTATCGGTTTATCGACGATGTTGTTCGTGAATTGGCTTCGTTAACACCTGGTCCGTACATCCATATTGGTGGCGATGAATCACATTCCACAAAAATTGAAGACTATATTCCTTTTATCAATCGCGTTCAGAAAATGGTAATTGCTCATGGCAAACAAGTCATTGGCTGGGATGAAATTGCACTTACCACCTTACAGCCCAATACCATCGCCCAATACTGGGCCAAAGCCGAAAATGCAACAAAAGCTGTTGCACAGGGAGCAAAAGTACTGATGTCGCCGGCCAAAAATGCCTATCTCGATATGCAGTACGATTCAACCAGTATTTACGGATTGCATTGGGCTGCATACATTGAAGTTGATAAAGCCTACAACTGGGATCCGGCGAAACTGGTTCCTGAAATCAAACAGGAAAATATTGTTGGGATTGAGGCGCCGCTTTGGTCTGAAACGGTTTCCAATCTTCAGGAAGCCGAATACCTGATTTTTCCACGTTTGCCCGGTTATGCCGAAATTGGCTGGACTCCTGCGGAATTGCGGAATTGGGACGACTATAAAGTTCGTTTGGCGAATCACGGCAAACGGATGAAAGCCATGAACATCAATTTTTACCCTTCCAAACTGGTGCCCTGGAATGCAAAGTAAAATAACATCCTGTGTATTATTTTTGCAACAAGCGCTCCTGAAAAGGAGCGTTTGTTGTTCCCGGGCGAATTTCTGATTGTTTTCCAATCGCGGGAACACTGTCTAATAATAATAAGTGGGAAGGGATTGATTTATTTAGTGAGTGACTTATTTCGCACCCTCACTAAAGTAACTGTTAATGTTCCATTCTTGATTTTGTAGCCGGCTGAGTCTGATTGTAAACGGTAGCAAATTCCCTGGCAAAATCTTCCAGTTTCGTTTTTCCTAAATCGGTAGGGCGGTTTAGCAGGTATTCAGTCTGCATTTCTCCGTTGCGCATGGCAGCTCCCATTTCCATATAGTTTCTGGCGATATCTTCAGGTAAACCAGCCTGCAACATTCCATCCAATGTTTCCTGATCACTGAAATTTATCCATTTAAGATCTGGTTTCCCGATGGCTTTGCCTAAAATAGCAGCTACTTCACTGGTGTTTTTTTCGTCGCTGGCGATGTAATGAATACTTTTTCCTCTGAACCAAAGACCCAGCAAATCATGGGCAGCAACTTCCGCTATGTCGTTGGGATGAGTGAAAATCAGTGTTGCATTGTTGCCATAGTTGCCGCCAATTATGCCACTGCCTTTAATCAAGCCTATGCTGGACAGGAGGTTTGTATAGAAAAATCCAGGGCGCAAGTGTTTTACATTTACTCCTGCTAAGCCATTTAATGACTTTTCAACATGGAACAAACCGCTCACAGGTCCACATCCGTCGTGCATGTGAGCCCCCATGCTGCTTAAGTTTACCACATTCTTTACTCCGGAAGTCTTAATTGCAGTAACATAATTATCGCCTATGCCTGCAATGTATTGTTTCCAGTTGGCTGCGGCAAAATTTGGCGGAACCATGGTGTAAACGGCATTGGCTCCAACAAAGGTATGAGTTAAAAACCTGACATCTTCAACCGACCCAATGGCAGCCTTGGCTCCCATTAAAATAATCTGTTCAGCTTTTTCAGGGTTGCTGCTCACAACTGTTACCGAATGTCCGGCAGCAATTAATTTTTCTGCAAGTGGCTTGCTGATATGTCCCAGCGAGCCTAATACAACATACGTCATAGCTTTTATTTTAAAATGTTACTTTTTTTTAACGTCAAATGGGAGTGAAAAGTTCGTGTAAAATGAAATAAATTGATCTGTAATTATGTTCTAAATTATTATCTGCTAGTTGATTCTGACTCTATTTGTGTTTTTGACACGAACCTGGAGTCATCCGATTAGTTCGCGAACGCATTTCCCCAATTCCAATTCTTTCATCTTGTAACTTTCTTGTTATCTTTGCGGCTGATTATCAGAAACCTTATATCACACACATAAAAATGGAATATAAATTCTCCGAAATTGAGCCAAAATGGCAACAATACTGGGAAGAAAACCAGACGTTTAAAACTGAAAACGACTTCTCGAAACCAAAATATTACGTACTCGACATGTTTCCGTACCCTTCTGGAGCAGGACTGCATGTAGGCCATCCGGAAGGTTATACGGCTACCGATATCGTTTGCCGGTACAAACGGATGAAAGGATTCAACGTACTTCATCCCATGGGTTGGGATGCGTTTGGCTTACCAGCCGAACAGTATGCCATTCAAACCGGTACACATCCGGCCGTCACTACCAATATCAATTGCGATAATTTCCGCCGTCAGATCAAATCACTTGGATTGAGCTACGACTGGGACCGCGAAATCAATACCACTGATCCGAAATATTTTCGATGGACACAGTGGATTTTCACCAAACTGTACAATACCTGGTTCGATGCCGAAACCGGCAAAGGACGGCCAATCAGCGAACTGCCCATTCCTGCTGAAATTCAGAATCAGGGAACCGTTGTTGTAAATAAATACATTGGCGAAAAACGCCTGGCTTATTACGACAATGCCCAGGTTTGGTGGTGTCAGTCGTGCAAAACAGTTTGTGCCAACGAAGAAGTTTTGACCGATGGTTCGCACGAGAAATGTGGCAACCAGGTGACACGGAAAAACCTGAAACAGTGGCTGCTTCGTATTCCGCATTACGCCGAACGTTTATTGGAAGGCCTGGATGACCTTGATTGGCCCGAAGGTGTAAAAGACATGCAGAAAAACTGGATCGGTAAATCGATTGGTGCTGAAGTTGATTTTGCCATTGAAGGACTGGATCAAAAACTGCGCGTTTATACCACCCGCCCTGATACTTTATTCGGAGCCACTTACATGGTTGTTTCCCCTGAACATCCGATTCTCGATCAGCTCGTTACTCCTGAAAATAAGGAGAAATTCAACCAGTACATTCAGGCAGCTTCACTGAAATCTGATCTGGATCGCACGGAGCTGGCCAAAGACAAAACCGGTGTTTTCACCGGTCGCAATGCGATCAACCCGATTACCGGTCTGCCAATTCCAATCTGGGTGGCCGACTATGTACTGATGGGTTATGGAACAGGTGCTATTATGGCTGTTCCGGCTCATGATACCCGAGACTTTGAGTTCGCTCAGAAATTCAGTATCCCGGTTGTTTGTATTCTTGACCCTAAAAATGCCGATGAAGAAACCCGGACCAAAGTGTTGGCTGGGCAGGCCTGTTGGACCGAAGATGGCGCATACATCAATTCAGCGAATCCGGCTATCGGTCTCGACCTGAATGGTCTGAGCAAAAAACAAGGTATTGCCAAAGTCATCGAATGGCTGGGTGAAAATGGTATTGGCGAGGCTACTGTTAATTTCAGATTGCGCGACTGGTTATTCAGTCGTCAGCGGTACTGGGGCGAACCATTCCCGGTTATTCACTGGGAAGATGGTGAAGTGACCTTAGTTGAAGATAATCTTCCGGTTGAACTTCCGGAGATGGAAAAATACGAACCGGGCGAAGGTGGCGAATCGCCTTTGGCCAATGCACCCGACTGGCTGTATGTGACCGATAAAAACGGACGCAAAGGGCGCCGCGAAACGAATACCATGCCGCAATGGGCCGGATCGTGCTGGTACTATTTGCGCTACATCGACCCGCGGAACGACGAATCGATTTTCGATAAGAAACTCGAAAATTACTGGATGCCGGTTGATTTGTATGTAGGCGGAGCCGAACATGCTGTTTTGCACTTGCTGTATTCCCGTTTCTGGCACAAAGTGTTGTTCGATTTGGGAATCGTTTCAACTTCGGAACCTTTTCAGAAGTTGTATAACCAGGGAATGATCCTGGCTTTTGCCTACGAAACCGCAACAGGCGCCAAGGTTGCCAGCGATTTGGTGGAAGAAAAAGACGGCAAATATTTTCATACCGAAACCGGCGATGAACTTCGGCAGATTGTGGCCAAGATGTCAAAATCTCTGAAGAACGTGGTGAATCCGGATGATGTGGTCGCGAAATTTGGAGCCGATGCCCTTCGTTTGTACGAAATGTTCATGGGACCTCTCGACGATACCAAACCATGGGCTGAAAATGGTGTGAAAGGTGTTTTTGGCTTTTTGAACCGTGTGGCCCGTTTCTTCGGCACTCCTGAAAATATCACGAATGTGGCTGATGACAAGGAAACTTTGAAGCTGCTTCACCAGACGATTAAAAAAGTGGCTTCCGATATCGAGAACATGAAATTCAATACGGGCATCTCGGCATTGATGGTGTTCAATAATCTGGCCATGAAGAAAGGAAAAGTCAGCCAGAAAACGGCCAACACTTTTGCGCAATTACTGGCACCTTATGCACCGCATCTTGCTGAAGAACTTTGGCAGATATACGGAAATACAACTACGCTGACTTACGAACCCTGGCCTGAATTTGATCCGGCTATGCTGACTGAAGATGTATTTGAATACCCGGTTTCATTCAACGGAAAAGTACGTTTTAAGATTGAATTGCCCGCAGGTCTTGCCGTTCCTGAAATTGAAAAAGCAGTTCTGGCGCACGAAACATCGATCAAATGGCTCGAAGGTAAAATGCCGAAAAAGGTGATTGTGGTTCCGAATAAAATTGTGAATGTGGTGATATAAAGATCATTTTAAAGCCTATCAAAAAAGCACAGGATAAAGGTTCTGTGCTTTTTTGTGCGATCTGTCGTGTTAACTTTTTCTTGTGAAAGCAGCAAGACAGTAACCTGTTTATTATCAAACTTCGACACTTTATCATTGCTATTAACCTGAGTTCGATATATTAGTTTCTGAAAATCAACCACATAAAAAGATGGAATTCGATATTGCCCCCTATATTCTCTAAACTTGGGACTTTGCATCCTGCAAGTTCTGAAAAAAACACTCTTTTAAGAACAAAAAATAAGAACTTCAGCATCCGAAATTCCCTTCCCTCATTGGGGAAGGGGCGATTATACAAATTTCATACAACCAATTTTCTATCGAACTCAGGTTATTACTTAATTCGTTGGATTTCTTTTGTCTTCCGAAAACACGGATTGATTCCGGAAATTAGAAATCAGTATAATCGAATAATGTGGTAAAATCAATTACTTTTGTAAACTCTATGAAAATCAAAAGTATGAAGACAAAAAAACAAATCTTAATTCTTTTTCTCGTTTCCGTATTTTTAATGTTCCAAACGAGTTGCGCGGTGATTTATCCGGGATATCACAGTAAGAGCTCGCATCATTACAGCTCGAAAAGTAAAATACCTCCCGGACAAAAGAAAAAAATGACAGGGGCAAAGAGTGCCAAGAAATATGCACCGGGGCATAACAAGAAACATAAAAAGTAAAAAAGGTAAAAAGTCCGGAGAAGCAAACTCCGGACTTTTTTTTTGCTCTATAACGTTTGGTGTGGGTATTTACTTCAGTGATCATTTGGGCTTATGCACCGGAGGTGCTACATCCCTACATTTTACAAAAACGGTTAACATTAAGCCTGAAGATCGTGTGGATTTCTCTTGAACTCCTGCAATTTGACTATTCGATCATGGATTAGGAATGTTTTGCGGTATAATCAGAAGTCTGTTCAGTATAACACGAAGTAATTGCTGGCTGATCGGATGTATATTCTATAAAACAGGAAGTCGTTGCTGTCCGATAGGATGTTTCTTCTGTAAAACAGGAAGTCGTTGCTGTCCGATCGGATGTCCCTTCCGTGTGACAGGAAATCGTTTCAGGAAAATAAATATTTGCGTTTCTGTAATTTATAGTTATTTCTCAGTTAAAATAAAACTTCCGGATTCGTTTTATTGTCGTGGAATTCGCGATCTTTAGTTTTCAACAGCTAATTATCTTCTTATGAAGAACATTGAACAGGAAGCCATACGTTTGATTAAACTAAAAATGAAGGAAAAGGGATGGAACAGTGCTGACATGGCCCGGAAGATGGGGGTTCATCAAAGTACGGTTGCCAAAATGTTACAGTCCAATTTCATCAAACTCGGACGGCTCAACGAATTCTCTGATTTGCTGAATTATAATTTTCTAAGGGCTTTGGCCGACCAGCTTGAAATTAACGATCCGCCCAGATTTTCGGAAGAGGCCGCCAGTTCCCAACGCATCCGGGATTTGGAAATTGAAAATACCGTTTTGTTGAAAGCTTTGCGGAAATAATCAACGGACAGGGCATAATGCTGAAGGATAAGTTTGTGCTTATTTGATTTTTTAGAAAAAAACCTGACAGGGTTAATTTTGGAATAGTTTGAATGTTTTGTGTGTTTGAGCTGTAATATTTTTGCTGTATAAATTTCAAATCAGTTTCGTTATCTTTGGAATCAGAATTGACAAGTTAACGACCATTCAAATATCTCATCCATGAACTACACCATAAAAATTACGGAGAATGATAAGGAGGGTGAAAATCTAATTAAGCAGATCAAAGAACTGGTAGGCGATAGTCCATTTGTAAGTATTTACGAAGACGAAACCGGACTCTCTGACGATATGGTGCAAGAATTGGAGCGACGATACCAGCATGTTGTCAAAAATCCGCAGGACGGAAAAAGTTGGGAAGAGGTGAAGACAGGCCTTCTAAACAAATAATATTTCCTTGCGTGAAAAAATATCGGCTGATAATTAGTGATTTTGCTGAATCTGATTTGAAGACAGCTGCAGATTGGTATGCTTCTCAAAAAGAAGGTCTGGATCTTGACTTTATTCAGGAGATTGAGAAAACAATCCAACGAATCCAAGATAATCCACGACTATTTGCAGTTGTAATAAAACAAATCAGGATGTCCATTGTCAAACGATTTCCATATGGAATTTACTTCTACGTTACTGGCAACATCATCAACGTATTTGCTGTTTCCCATTTTAGTAGGAATCCCAAAGTTATACGGAAACGGATAAGTCCGATAATCAAAAAGTAATAGGGTTTACAGAAAATATGAAAAGCGCATGATGTGAGTTCAGCGCTTTTTTGTTTTGATTGGGTAGATACCGAAATAATACTGACAGTGTTTCAAACACTGTCAGTATTAAGCATTGCTACAACACAAGTTTTGCGAATTTTTAAAACTCTGAAGGAGTTTACTGTTGATGCCCCCCAGCATCGCTGGGGGCAAAGAAACTACTGAGAAAATCCAACCCGGAACGGGTTAATAGTAAGTTTTAATACATTCAACCCACTTCGGGGTTGCGGTGTGGCGGTCGTTTGGTAGCCCCCAATTGCATTGGGGGTCACTAACATTTAACCCTTCGGGTTAACCACACAATCGAACATTTTAAAACTCCGAAGGAGTTTACTGTTAATGACCCCCAGCATAGCTGGAGGCAAAGGAATTGCTGAAGTAAGCCAACCCGGAACGGGTTGAATAAAAATTACAGTAAATGTTTTTCATCAAACTCAATACCGTTTTCCTTTAACAACCGGATAAACTCTTCCCGAAAGCTTTCCGTTTTGTGGTGTTCCTGCTGATTCATCACATACTTTACAATCACATCTTTTTCTCTGATCGATAATGTAAAAGCTCCGTAACTTTCAGCCCAATTAGAAAAATTGGGATAGATGTTCTTTCCTTTTATCCATTTTGAGCTGGCTACTTTAATGTCTTTCACCAAATCAGCCAGGGCAACCGAAGGGTGTAGGTCGCAAACAATATGAATATGATCTGCAGTACCATTAATCCTGAAAAGCTTACAGTTTTTGTTTTTCATTACACCCCAGATGTATTTGAATAGCTCTTCGTTTACTGAGTTGTGTAATACCTTTTCGCTGTTTCGGGTATGAAAAGTCAAGTGATAAAGAATTTGACGATAACTGGCCATTGTAAGGTGTTTTAAAAGTTAATAGCAGTTTTGGCCTGAAAAAGTTACGAATTATATGCCAATAAATAATGGGTGGGCAGCTAAATAAGAAAATATTCAACCCACTTTGGGGTTGCGGTGCGGCGGTCGTTTGGAGCCCCCAATTGCATTGGGGGTCACTAACATTTAACCCTTCGGGTTAACCACCAGAACAAATGAGGCAACCTGGGTTTTAAAAACTCCGAAGGAGTTTACTCTTAATGACCCCCAGCATCGCTGGGGGCAAAGGAAACGTTGATAAAAGCCAACCCGGAACGGGTTGAATATTAATTTTTGTAGCAAAATTTTTCTTTGTGGTTATATCTCAAAAAAATATCATTGCTTAAATCGTTAAGGAAATAATAATTCTTTAACCAGTTTAGCAATTTTGGATCACCCTTAATTTCTTTGTTTTTTGCATAGTAAAATAAAATAACAAGTTCTTCTTCAGTCATTTGAGACCATAGTAATTTTAAATATTTCTTAGTAGTTTTTTCGTCTCTTTCCTCTTCTTCTACATACTTAAAAATATTGGAGATAAACCGACAGTATGGTTCAAGTTCACTTTTATACTTATCAAGGAAATAATCAAATTGAGCAAAATAAAATTTATCTGATAAATCTCCTCCTTTTAAATAGTTTGCTTCATCAATAACAAAATTTTCAAACGACTTTAATATGGCTATTCCTGGTGAAATACTTTCTTTATATTTTTCAAAGAGATCTTTTATTTCAGGAATGTCAATCTTTTCTTTTCCCTCTTGTACCCATTCCCTCCACATATCTTTATTCTGAGAACCATTTCTTAATATTTGCCAAATCTCTGAGAAACATTCTTTGCCGATTTTTTCTCTAGTTCGCTTATTTTCGTCCTTTTTATTATCCAAACGGATAGAATTTAGTAAGTTGTTATAAGTATCTAGCAATTTGAAGAAGGAAGCATCAAATTGTTGATTAATCAACAGCTTCTTTTGTTCTTGAAATGTTGCATAAATAAGAATAACTCCTGCTCCTGACCAAAAGACTCCAACAAAGCCACTTATATAACTACCAAGTTCCGAAGCGACCTTTGAATCAAATTTTGAAGACCAATTAAAGTATTGAATTAAGAATATTATAAGGGAGATGACAACTATTGCTAATCCAATTAGAAACATGGTTATCGCTACCTTTGTCCATTTCGAAACGTTTCCTGAAGATTTTTTCATAGTGTAAGCGTATTTTAGAAACTAAAATTACATAAAATAAAACAAATCATTTCTCAGCCTATTAAAACAAAAACCCCTGTCAGGTTCCGCACCTGGCAGGGGATTATATCTTTAAAACAATCTTTCTTATTTGTAGCTTTCAATCGGTTCGCAGGTACAAACGAGGTTGCGGTCGCCAAATGCATCATCCACGCGGGCTACCGGTGGCCAGTATTTGTTTTCTTTGAGCCATTCGATTGGGAATACGGCTGTTTGCCGGCTGTATGGATGACTCCAGTCGTCGGCAGTAACCATTTCCGAAGTATGAGGCGCGTTTTTCAGCGGATTGTCTTCCTTGTCGAGTTTGCCTGAGGTCACATCCTGAATTTCAGCATAAATACCGTTCATGGCTTCAATAAACCGATCCAGTTCCTGCTTCGATTCGCTTTCGGTCGGTTCAACCATCAGCGTGCCGTGAACCGGGAACGAAAGGGTAGGAGCGTGGAAGCCATAATCCATCAGCCTTTTGGAAATGTCCGTTTCTGAAATTCCGGAAGCAGCTTTCAGGTGGCGGCTCTCCAGAATCATTTCGTGCGCACAGCGGCCATTCTCGCCGGTGTATAAAACTCCGTAGTTATCTTTTAATGCATGAGCAATGTAATTGGCATTCAGTATGGCAATTTCCGAAGCACGTTTCAGTCCGTCAGCACCCAACATTTTGATGTATCCGTAAGTAATTGGCAGTACCGAAGCACTTCCCCAGGGAGCAGCTGAAACTGCGGTAATTCCCACGTGTCCGTTGTTCATCACCGGATGCGAAGGAAGGAACTCAACCAAATGCGGAGCAACTGCAATCGGACCTACACCTGGTCCTCCTCCTCCGTGAGGAATGGCAAACGTCTTGTGCAGGTTGAGGTGGCAAACATCGGCACCGATACGGCTCGGATTGGTCAGTCCAACCTGGGCGTTCATGTTAGCGCCGTCCATGTAGACCTGACCGCCATGCGAATGAATGATTTCGCACAATTCGGTTATCGATGATTCATAGACTCCATGCGTTGAAGGATAAGTCACCATAAAGCAAGCTAAGGTATCTTTGAATTCTTCCGCTTTCTGACGCAAGGCTTCCACATCAATGTTTCCACGTTCGTCGCAGGGAGTTACAACTACTTTCATGCCCGCCATTACAGCGCTGGCAGGGTTGGTGCCGTGAGCCGAAGACGGAATAAGTACCACATTGCGGTGATCGTCGCCTCTGCTGATGTGATATTCGCGGATGACCATCAAACCAGTATATTCGCCGGCTGCTCCTGAATTCGGCTGAAGGCTGACGTCAGCAAAGCCGGTGATTTCGGACAAATCGCGGCGCAGTTCTTCCATCATCTCGTGATAACCACGTGCCTGATTCTTTGGAACAAACGGATGAATGCCATTAAATTCGATCCAGCTTAATGGAAGCATTTCGGTAGCCGCATTCAGCTTCATGGTACACGAACCGAGTGGAATCATGGAATGAGTGAGCGAAATATCTTTGCGTTCCAGCCTTTTGATGTAGCGCAACATTTCGGTTTCAGAGCGGTATTTGTTGAATACTTCCTGTTGCATGAAAGCTGAAGTACGCAGAAAACCCTTTTGAATGGTGCAAACGTTGGGATATTCAACAATTTTCCCCAATGGTTTATTGGCTGCTTTGGCAAATACATCAATGATCCAGTTGATGTCGTCGAGGTTGGTTGTCTCGTCGATACTCAGTCCAACTTCACCATTTTCGAAATAGCGGAAATTCATTTCCAGTTCGATCGACAACCATTCAACATCTTCGCGTTTGACGTGTCTGGGTAAAGCAAAACGAATCGTGTCGAAATAATTGGTGTTGAGCTGAAAATAACCCAGAGCGGTAATTTCCTTTTCGAGCAAAGCCGCAATGCAATGAATGCGTGTGGCAATTTGACTGATTCCTTCCGGCCCGTGATAAACGGCATAAAACCCGGCCATGTTGGACAGCAAAGCCTGCGCGGTACAAATATTTGAAGTTGCTTTTTCGCGTTTGATATGTTGTTCCCTGGTTTGCAGGGCCATGCGTAAAGCACGTTTTCCAAAAGCATCTTTCGAAATGCCAATGATACGGCCAGGCATGGTACGTTTGAAAATAGCTCTGGAAGCAAAGAAAGCAGCATGCGGACCGCCGTATCCCATTGGGACGCCAAAACGTTGGGAATTTCCGAAGACAATATCAGCATCCCATTCTCCGGGAGGAGTCAGAATCGATAAGGAAAGCAAATCAGCAGCGACAGAAACAAATATTTCTTTTTTGTGAGCTGATTTTGCCAGGGAGGAATAATCGACGATTTGTCCGTCAGAATTGGGATATTGAACGATTACTCCGAAGGTATTTTCATCGAGTTCGAAATCTTCCCATCCGGCAATTTTAAGCTCGATGCCAAGAGGTTTGGAACGGGTAATCAATACATCCAGCGTTTGAGGCCATATTTTTTCATCGACCCAGACGATGTTGGCTCCTGTTTTTGCTTTGGCACGCGAGCGCGAGTTTAGCATCATGATCATGGCTTCGGCGGCGGCTGTGGCTTCGTCGAGCAAACCCGAATTCGCCAGTTCCATGCCTGTTAATTCGCAAACCATAGTCTGGTAATTCAGCAAAGCTTCGAGTCTGCCTTGTGATATTTCGGCCTGATAGGGGGTGTAACTGGTGTACCAAACCGGATTTTCGAGCACATTGCGCAAAATTACCGCGGGGGTATTGGTATCGTAGTAACCCATTCCGATATAGGTGTTGTACACTTTATTCATGGATGCGAGTGCCAGAATTCTCCTGAAATACTGACGTTCCGTTAATCCGTCTTCCAGATTGAGCGGTTTTTTTAACCTGATATTTTCAGGAACTGTCTGGCTCATTAATTCATCCAGAGAGGATACCCCAAGGATTCCGAGCATTTCCTGAATTTCCTGATCGCGTGGACCAATGTGGCGCATTACAAATTTATCGCTTGCCATATGTATTTAATTTGTTTTCACTATTTCGAGGGTGCAATATTAGGAAGATTGCGGGTCATATTAGCTGATTTTTATTCTAAAAACACGCTGATCTGGCCAAACCGTGGACTTTTACGTCAAATACGGATTGTTTTCTTTTTCAAACCCTATCGTGGTTTCCTGTCCGTGCCCACAATACACTTCAGTTTCTTCGGGTAAAGTGAATAGTTTGGTTTTAATGTTGCCCACCAATTGTTCCATGCTTCCTCCCGGAAGGTCGGTTCGGCCAATACTTCCGTAAAACAGAACATCTCCGGCAAAGAGTATTTTTTGTTCCGGATTGTAAAAAGCCACACTCCCCGGCGAATGGCCTGGTGCCTCAATTACCTGCAGACAGGAATTCCCGAAGCTGATCTGATCGCCTTCGCGGATAAAAGTATCCGGAGCATCTACCGGTTCTACCGGAATCCCAAACATATCGCCGTAATTAACCGCGCTTTCAACCAAAGGGGCTTCATCGGCATGGCATTCGAATTGAAGATGGTATTTGGAGCGGCAGTGAGAAATGCCCATAATGTGGTCGAAATGACAATGAGTATTGATCAGTCGGACGGGTTTTAACTGATTTTCAGCAATGAACTGATCGAGTTCCTGACGTTCGTTATCGACAAAGCAACCGGCATCAATAATGATGCATTCTTTGGTTTCGTCATATACAATGAACGTGTTTTCCTGAACCGGATTGAAGGTGAATTTTTTTATTTGTATCATATTTTAAATTTGACTATTAGACAATTTACTATTTACGATTTGAACATTTGGAGGAGCACGATAAATGGTAAATAGTTAATAATTAAATTGTAAATTTCATTCTATTAATCCGTTCCTTTTAACATCGGAACAAACACAAATGTTCCATATGATTCTTTGTAATATTCAGTTTCGCTTGTTTTTACCAGAACGTACATGGTTTGTTTTTCGCGCGGACCCATTGGAATGACCATTCGTCCGCCTACTTTTAGCTGATTCAGTAATTCTTCCGGAATAACAGGTGCTCCGGCTGTTATAATTATTTTATCAAAAGGTCCGTATGTGGGCAAGCCTTTGTAGCCGTCGCCATAAAAGAATTTAGGATTGTAGCCGATCTGCGGAAGAATCGATTGCGTTTTCAGATATAACTCGCGTTGCCGTTCGATAGTATAGACTGTAGCTCCCATTTCAAGTAACACCGCAGCCTGATAACCTGAGCCAGTTCCGACTTCCAGTATTTTATCACGCTGTTCGATCTGCAGCAGACGTGTTTGCATCGCCACGGTGAAAGGCTGACTGATTGTTTGTCCTGCTCCTATCGGGAATGCCTGATCTTTGTAAGCAAACTGAATAAAACTACTGTCCATAAACAGGTGACGCGGCACTTTCCCAATTGCTGCCAGAACTTTTTCGTCTTTGATTCCTTTGATACGAATACCATCCACCAATCTTTTTCTTAATCCCTGATGACGTAATGTATCCTGAAACTCCATAGAAACTACTTTTTTTTCAAAATTAACCAAATATAGGTTCGAAACGATTTGTAAAATCAAACATTATTAACAATCGGCGTTGAAAAGTATTTAAGTGAATCATATTCAGGATTTTTAATTTATACTTATTTTGCATGAATGATTAAAGTCGGAATTTTTGGCGATGAGACTACCAATCCTGAACTTCTGGAACAGTTGAATAAAATGTCCGGAGTTGAGGTTGCCGGTGTGCATTTCTCGGGGAATGCTGTCGTTCCGGAAGGTTTTACCGAGTTGTTGAGCCCTGTTGGACTTATGGATGTTTCGGATGCGATCCTGATTCTGAGCGATAAAAGTATCAGTAACGATTTGGTTCGGTTAATTCTGAGAAAAAGTAAGCATGTTTACCTGAAAACGATTCCAAATTTACACATCGGAGAAATTAACGAGCTGATTGATCTGGAAAAAGAGGCAGGTATCATTACGTACATTTATAATCCATTTAACTACATTCCATGTTTTGATCCCTTCGGGAATAATTACGAAAAACCACTTCTGATCAATATCCGGACCTGTTTCGGAGGCACAACGATTAAGCCATCGCATGAGATGTTGCTTTTGGTGACTGCCCTAAACCGGTTGGTGCAAAGCAGTTTTAAAAAACTTGATGTATTCGGACTTTACGAAGCAGACAATCAGCTAACCGTTAATCTTCGAATTGAATACGAAAATGGATGTGTGGTTAATCTGACTATTTCGCAGAAAAAGTTGCCGGGGTACTGCGAGATTTTCGAACAGAAAGGAAGAACTAAATTTGAATTTCAGACTCCCTTATATGTCACCTATCCTCAATTGAGTCAAGGGAATGCGGCAGTCGGTAATTTTCTCCGACTGATACAGAATCAGGAAAAAAAAACAAACTCGTTTGACAATCTTCTGAATGGTGTTCAGATCGTGCATGAAATCAGAGAACACCTTCGTTTTAACGGAATAGATTTTTAGCTTTAAAAATTTGATTGGGTTGCAATATTTTCTAAAATGAAGCGTTACCCAAATAGTTCTACCCAAACTGTTTTTATGCATAAAAATCTACAGGTAGCTAGGTATCTGGTTTTTGATGTCATTGCTGTACTTATTAGCTGGACGCTATTCTATATTTACCGGAAAATTTATATTGAACCGCTAAAATTTGGATATGAAATTCCGGTTGAATTCACTAGTAAATTTTATTTAGCGCTGATTTTTCTTCCTGTTTTCTGGATTACGCTTTATTATATCTCGGGCCAGTATTCGAATATTTATCGTAAATCGAGGTTGCTCGAATTGGGTAAAACAATCATGACTTCCATTGTTGGAGTCACCCTTATCTTTTTCCTTTTGCTTCTGAACGACTGGATTCCTGATTACCGGAAATATTACAACCTTTATTTTACATTGCTCGGACTGCATTTCGGCTTTACGTTCCTGTTTCGTTTGATACTTACAACCAGCACTGTTCATCGTATTCATAAGAGAATAATTGGGTTTAATACGATTGTGATTGGAGCAAACGAAAAGGCAGTTCGTCTGTTGGAAGACCTGAATTCCCAAAAGAGACCAGCCGGGAATAAAATAATCGGCTTTCTGACTGTCGATGAAGGCGAATCCTATCCTTTGGAAAAGTATGTACCGAATCTTGGGTCGTACAAAAAAATACAGAAAGTGATCAGCGATAATCATGTTGAAGAAATCATTATCGCCATCGAATCGTCGGAGCACAATTTGCTGAGTCAAATACTTACCTTGCTTGAAAATCGAACTCATACCGTTTGGGGGATTCCTGATTTATTCGATATTCTTTCCAATCAAGTCAAGTCAAGTACCATTTTGGGCCCTCCGCTGCTTAAAATATCAAATGGTCTGATACTCGTGTGGCAGGGAAACATCAAACGTTTGATTGATGTTTCCTTCTCTTTACTCTCATTGATTGTTCTCTTTCCGTTTTTTATCGCTTTGGCTGTTGGCATAAAGCTGGGGTCCAAAGGATCCATTATTTACAAACAGGAACGTGTCGGAAAATTCGGAAAATTATTTACTATCCGTAAATTACGGACCATGGTAAAAGACGCAGAAACGATCGAACCTCTTCTTTCAGGTTCAGATGACAACCGGATTACCCCAATTGGTCGGTTTATGAGAAGGACTCATTTGGATGAGATCCCTCAGTTTATTAATGTAATCAAGGGAGAGATGTCACTGGTAGGTCCGCGCCCTGAACGAAAATATTTTATCGATCAGATTGCTCTGGTAGCTCCTTATGTTACTCATCTGCAAAAAGTAAGACCTGGAATTACTTCCTTGGGGCAAGTGAAATATGGCTATGCTTCGAATGTTGATGAGATGGTTGAGCGTTTGGAGTACGACATGATTTATCTGAAAAATATTTCCTTGTATGTCGATTTTAAAATCCTGATTTATACGGTCATGGATTGTGTGAAAGGAAAAGGAAAATAATCAGGAAAGGTGTTTGGTTTATGGAGTGAGATGCCGTTCCCGATGAATTTTGTCAGCTGCCAGTCGCCGGTTCAGATAATTCCCATCTCAATAAACTGAATGATTTGTTCGATCTGACGGTCTTCCCCGTATGGTTCGTATCTGGTTTTTAGGTTATTTCCAAAAATCCGGGCGACTCCCTGCCAGAATACGGCAGGAACTCCACCTTTTATGTCATGTATGAGATCGTACGAAACCCTGTGGGTTTCCCGGTCAATCAATTTAATCAAAACACGTCCATCGTTTATTGAGAGGTTTTTCAGGGCTGGTCCGTATTTATTCATGAGTTCTTCCTCCGCTTTGCGCACATACACCCGCCGGTCTTTCCCTCTTGCATTCGGAGGAACTTCCATTTCATATTTCCTCATCAGAATGGCAGCTTCTTTAGCATAGGGCCATACCTTTTTTACACGAATAACCATTCTCCAGTATTGTTGTTCTTCGTGTTTGTTTTTAAATACTTTTCTGGGGAAAACATTAACTGATGGTAAATCCAAATGAGGTAAAGTATCGTTTTCGATCAGAATGCCAGGAACAAACTGAGGAAATGGAGGTCTTTGCGCCACAGCAGCAAAAGAAAAAAAAGTGCAAAGCAGCAAAAACTGGAATAGGCGTTTCATAAATTCTGTAATCTTCGGTAAAGATAGCGATATGTTATAAAACTGAAACGATTAAAAAAAGTTTACGATTTCCTGATGTTCAATGTTTGTATCTTTGAGGCGCTAAAATATACGGGTATATCAGTTGCGAGTACCATGATATCGTGTATTATTTCATATTGCTAACTTAATTTTATACAAGATATGATGCCGACAAATCGACAAATTGAAATTGATGTTTCCTCGGAGTTTGGTCAGCTTGAAGGTGTAATCATTCACACCCCCGGGCAGGAAGTAGAGGAAATGACACCTGAGAATGCAGAAAGGGCGCTCTATAGCGACATCCTTAATTTATCGGTTGCAAGTAATGAGTATTCCGTATTTAAAGGTGTTTTGAATAAAGTTACCCGCACTTTTGAAGTACGGGATTTACTTTCGGATATTTTGAAAATTGATGAGGTGAAATCATCTTTGCTTGATGAGATTTGCATCAGTGAAAGTGCTATGGAAATTTACCCGAAGCTGATGGATCAAAATGCCGCGGAGCTTGCCAGGCAGCTTATACAGGGTGTTCTTCTCGAACGGGATAACCTGACGCGGTATTTGAGTCAGGAACGTTTCAGTCTTCGTCCGCTGCATAATTTTCTGTTTACCCGCGATGCTTCGATGACATTCGGGAAAGAGGTGCTGATTGGTAAAATGGCCAGCAAGGTGCGTGGCCGCGAAGCTGTGATTATGAATGCTATTTTCAGCCATCATCCGTTGCTTACTGCAAATACAATCAATCCAAACACTCCGGAAATCGCCCTAGGATTTCCCGCGATTTCGATTGAAGGTGGCGACTTCCAGGTTGCCCGGGAAGATGTTCTGGTTATTGGAACTGGAATTCGGACCAGTACGCACGGCATCGATTTTATACTTGAGAATATCAAGCTGAAGAAGAAAGGTTTGCAGCATATCCTGATTCAGGAATTACCGGATACTCCGGAATCTTTCATCCATCTCGACATGGTTTTTACCTTTCTTGATGTGGACGCCTGCATGGTTTATGAACCGCTGATTATGGGTACAAATCGCTATCATACCATTCATATTCAGGTTGACAACGGAAAAGTTGTCAGTATCACTGAGCAGAAAAATCTGCCAAAGGCCTTGAAGAAACTGGGGATCGACATGTATCCCATTCAGTGTGGCGGCGGAAATGATGATTGGACACAGGAACGTGAACAGTGGCACAGCGGAGCTAATTTTTTAGCATTTGCTCCGGGCAAAGTCATCGGATACGAGCGCAATACACATACACTGGAACAACTCAGCAAGAAAGGTTTTCAGGTTGTTCCTGCAAATGATCTCCTGAGTGGATTGAGCGAGATTCCGGATGGAAAATGTGTGATAACTATTCCCGGATCGGAACTTGCAAGAGGTGGCGGAGGTGCCCGTTGTATGTCGATGCCAATCAGGAGAAAGTCAGTGAGCTGGTAGCCCCGAACAAAAAGTTACAATTTATTTAATTACGATTTACTAATTAACACTCTTGATCTGGTTATTAAATTGTAACTGGTAAATTGACTAATAGGAAATAACTTTATGCGAAAATTAAAGAATATTGAACTCGACCGCTTGTCGGTTGTCGAATATAAAGAAGTAGTAAAAACTCCCATTACAGTAGTTTTGGATAATATCCGGAGTTGTAATAACACCGGTTCAGTGTTTCGCACATCCGATGCTTTGTTGATCGAAAAAGTGATTTTATGCGGAATTACGGCTACCCCTCCCAACAAAGAAATTCATAAAACCGCCCTCGATGCCGAAAAATCAGTACCCTGGGAATATTCCGAAGAAACGGAAGTCGTCGTTAGAAAGCTGAAAGAAAGTGGATACCGTGTATTTGCGGTTGAACAGGTTGAGAACAGCATCATGTTACCCGATTTTACTCCTGAAAAGAATCAGAAACTGGCGCTCGTGTTTGGAAATGAAGTGAAAGGTGTTCAGCAATCAGTCGTGGATATCTGCGATGGAGCCATCGAAATTCCGCAATACGGCACCAAACATTCGTTTAATATTTCTGTGAGTGCCGGCATTGTCTTGTGGGATATTGTTTACAAACTACGATCCTGAAATCAGGCAGAAGTGAAAAAAGTAGAGGCTGTCTCAAAAATCAAAATACACGTTAATATCGTCACCCTGAATTTATTTAGGGGTCTGATATCCAGTTCGCTGAGATCCTGACACAAGTTCAGGATGACGGGATCAATGACTTTTGAGACAGCCTGTTTTACTCCTGCCTGATATTAGAAATTCTTTATTGCTGTCAATTTGGTCATCAGCGAATCACAATGCATCTCATAAGATTTGATGTTTTCTTTAGAAATTGGAATAGTTGGTGGCGATTTCATCTTCAGAGGATCAATGGCCGTCCCGTTTTTAAAGACCCTGTAATCCAGATGTGGGCCTGTTGCCAAACCTGTTGAGCCTACATAACCTATTAGTTGTCCTTGTTTTACGTGTACTCCATGAGAAATTCCTTTGGCAAAACCTTTCAGGTGCATGTAACTTGTTGTGTATGTTGCGTTATGTTTTATTTTCAGGTAGTTTCCTCCACCAGCTGCCTGATATCCTTTGGCTATTATCGTTCCGTCTCCGATTGAAACAACAGGAGTTCCAGAGGCAGCGGCATAATCAACTCCATGATGCGCACGGAAGATTTTAAGAACCGGATGAAATCGGTGGTTGGTGAATTTTGAACTGATACGGCTGAATTTTAACGGAGCTTTTAGAAATGCCGTTTTCAAACTTTTTCCCAGTTGATCAAAATAGCTGTCTTCATTATTTTGTGTATAACGAAAAGCATAGAAGTCTTCGTTGGCATGTACAAATTGGGCCGCAAAAATTCGCCCTATTCCGATTGATTTCCCGAACACAAAGTTTTCCTCGTAAACCAGTTTGAATTTATCTCCTTTCTGAATTCCGTAGAAGTCAATCGTCCATTGATAAATGTCAGAAAGCTCCATGGCCAGTTCCGGCCTCAGAGCCTGCGCTGTCATTGCATTCCATAGTGATGAGGTGATTACACCGCTTGCCGTTTTGATCAGGGTGATAATTGGCTTTTTCTCTTTGTAAATCCGTATACTGTCGGTTAGTTGGTAAACTACATAGTCAATTGGATCAATTTCGTAAATGAAATAGTCAACCTTCGTGGAATCCATTTTATTCATGAAAAAATAATAAGGATTATTAACCTTCATGCTCCTGACATCAAAAGTTGGAACTGATTTTTTTGCAATTTCATCAATTCTACCCATCGAAATCCCCTTAGCCAAAAGAATCTCCGACAGATTTTGACCGGATTGGACATTTCCCGGAATAACTTTGATTGAATCAATTGGAAGATTGAAAAGCATCACCGGTTCGGGTATTACGACTTCTGTCTCAGCAGCTATTTCCTTTTCAATTTGTTTGTTTTCGTAAAAATCGAAAATATAAAACGCAACCTGTAATGCTGCAGCAAATGCAACTACCCCAATTAATACTCTTATGAGTCTCCTCATTTTTCTGGAACTGCTAATTTTCATGCTTCACAATTTTTTTAATGGAATGGCCAAAATGCTTAGGTTCAAGGCTGATCAGACTTTGTCCTTCAGAATAGGTGGCTCATTCCTGTATGAATTTATTTCAGTGTTGACTAAATGTAATAATCAATTTCAGCAAGCTGCTAAAACTGACAGAGCTGGAAGAAATTCAGATAAATCCAGTTGTATTGGTCTGCCTTTCAAAAGAACATCAGTGGAAGTGCTTATTCCCAGCAGGAAGACACTTTCCCGCTTGTCTGTTTCCAGTTTTTCAAAAATAGTAATTTCGACAAGGTTTTTAAACCTGATCAGGGAATTCGGCAACCAACATTTCCCGAAATTACGCATGAGTTTGTTGTAAGTGCTGAATTTCAGAAGTCTGGTGCTGCCAATAAAATTGTATAATATTTGTAAATGCAGGTAAAACGTAGGACTTATGCTTTTATTTTGTCAAAACCTTCTCCGTACACTCCCATGACACTTGCCATTGAGATAAACGCATTCGGGTCAATTTCCTTTATTTTCCGGAAGAGAATACTGGTCTCTTTTTTACGAACAATGGTCATCAATACTTTTACATCCTGCTGGGTATACCAGCCGGTAGCATTCAGAACCGAAACACCACGTCCTGACTCGTTAATGAAATCAGCAATTTCATCGTATTTGGGCGAGAAAATAAACATTTGTGCCGATGCGTTTGATCCAGTCAAAAAAGCATCGACAGTGTAGGAAATAACAGCCATTGAAACAAATCCATAAACCATTTTGTCGATCGAATGAACCAGAAAATAGGAAGACCCAATGATAATCACATCGCCATACATGATGATACGGCCCGGACTGATGTTTCTGTATTTGTTAATAATCATGGCTATGATATCGGTTCCTCCTGTACTTCCGCCGCGCGAAAAAACAAGACCAATACCTGCACCACCCATCATGCCCCCCAGTACCGCCGAAAGGAAATTATCCTGAATAATAGCACCCGGAAAAAATTTCTGAGGTATACTGAACAGAACGGATATCACGGTCATGCTGAAAATCGTTTTTACGCCAAAACTTGCGCCAAGAATTTTCACGGCAAAAGCCACTAAAATCAGATTGATTGCAAAAAACGTTACTCCAATGGGTATTTGGGTGCTGTAGAATATAACTGCCGCTAAACCACTTATTCCACCGCCGGTGATTTTAGCCGGAACTAGAAATAGTGTCCACGACAGGACATAAAGGATTAATCCCAGGGACATAATCACATAGTCCTTAATGACCGATTGGGTTTTTTGTTTCTTCGACTGAGTCATTTTTTGCAAATTTGTTGCCATGCAAAATACAGAATTAAAATTGAGCCGCAAAAGAACATCCTTATTGAGCACTAATTCATGTTAAAAATCAGGTGAACGAAGATTAATGCAAATTTTATATGGACCAATTAAACGTTTTCGCATCAATGCCTGGCGCTATTTGATACCAACAATCCACGATTTTTCTACTTTTGTCTTATGATTTCATTTCCAAATGCCAAAATAAACCTCGGATTACACATTACCGAAAAACGACCGGATGGTTTTCACAATCTGGAAACTGTTTTTTTTCCGGTAGGATGGAGTGATGTGCTCGAATTTGCAGAAGCTGATGAATTCCGGTTTACAAGCAGCGGAATCCGTATTTCATGCGATCCTGAATCAAATCTGGTCATGAAGGCATACAGGCTTCTGCAAAAAGACTTTCGATTACCGACCTTGAAAATTCATTTACACAAACAAATACCATTTGGAGCCGGCCTTGGTGGTGGCTCATCTGATGGGGCATTTATGCTCCGAATGTTGAATAAAACCTATGATTTAAATATTTCCGAAGAAAAATTACTGGACTATGCTGCTCAATTGGGGAGCGATTGTCCGTTTTTTATTCTGAATAAACCGGTTTTCGCCACCGGAAGGGGTGAGATTATGCAGGAAACGGATATCAGGCTTAACGGTATGTTCATATGGCTGATCAAGCCTCCGGTTGAGGTTTCAACGGCAAATGCATTTCAGTTTATTGAACCAAAAAAAACTGATTTCTCTTTAACCGAAGTGCTGAGTCGTCCGGTTCAGGAGTGGAAAAACTCTGTCGTGAATCAATTCGAATCATGTGTTGTACAACAGTTTCCTGTGATTGCTGAGATCAAACATCAGCTGTATGACTTAGGTGCCGTTTACGCTTCCATGTCTGGTAGTGGGTCATGCGTTTTTGGACTTTTTAATGAACTTCCGCTCAATTGGAAAAGCCATTTCCCTATTGTTTACTTAACTTATAGCCAGAAACTCCAAATCCTTTAAGGTTTACTTAAGATAAGTTTATCTTTTAATTAACTGGTTCCTGTGTCACTTTTGGGTTACTTTGTAGTCTTAATAGTGAACAAAGAAAAACAGAAAAAAGACCTGGTAAAATAACCGGGTAACTATTAAAAGATGAAAATTATGAAAACAAAAATTAGAACACTTATCGCGATTTCTGCACTTGGAATAATTGGAATGACAAGCATTAGTGCCATTGCAGACAACAAAAGAATGATCAACAATGAAGTTGCTACGGAGAAAGAAGAACTATTGACTATTGAATCATGGATGATCAATGATAGTTACTGGACCTCAAAATCAGTCATTAACATTGACCCCCTTGATAAAGAAGATTCTCTGGCAATTGAGTCATGGATGTTAGATGAAAAGCTATGGAAATAAGCCTACCTTCTGAAAACCTGGTGTTTCCAGGATACTAAGCAGAGCTGCACCAATTGGGAGCAGCTCTTTTTTTTGATTTGATGCCAGCTTCAAGGCTGATTTTGAGTAGGGATGTAAATAAAATGGGTATCTAAAAGCCCGGTCTTATTGAATTTCCCGCATTCAGGAATTTGCCACGTGGCTGTACTTTGGTTTCGGTTGCATCTTCTTCCGCCCTTCATGCCAAATGGATTAAACCGCCACTTTTTTATTTTTATTGTATTTCGATTTTTTAATCGATTCTTTACGGGTCAGCAGCATTGGAATCGCAACACCTGTCCCAAGAGATATCAGGACAAACATCATTTTTGATCCATTGTTAACCGTTTCGATTAGAGTCTGTATGTAGCTGTCAGTATCGACACTGTTGGTCAGAGCGATCAGGCCAAGCATCATTTTATAGGCAAAAGAGCCAGGAACCATTGGTATTACAGCAGGAATGGAAAATATTAACGGAGGACTCTTCTGGATGTGAGCAGTTTGGATACTGGCAATGCCGATAACTGTTGCTCCGAAAAATGAAGCGAAAACAATTCCGACGTCAAATTGCATGGACGAAAATTTAATCAGACCGCCAAGGAACCCAAGTGCCCAAATGGAAAAGAGAGTTCGGCGCGGAACATTAAAGAGGATTGCAAATCCAATGGCAGCGATTCCTGCCCAAATACTTTTGGTTACTATTTCGAGTAAAATCATGTCAGAAAGTTTAAAATCATTCGTACGGTAAAAATACCCATGGCAATCGAAAAGGCGATCATCAGACCGTTTATGGCGCGCACCATCCCGTTCTGGATATTTCCTTCCATCAGGTCGGTAACCGAGTTTATTAATGGAACTCCGGGTACCAGAAACAGAACTGAAGTGGCAAAAGCTTTTTCAGGTTCTGAGCCAATATGAAAATGTTCGGCTATTCCTGCAATAAAAGAAGCTGTAAATGCAGCAAAGAACACACAGATATAGGGATTGAATTTGACTCTGATGGCTTCCTGTCTGATGAACAGACCGATAACGGTTGCCACAAAGGTAACTGTCATGTCGATGTAGCCTCCGCCAAAAATATTACAGAATCCGGATCCAGCCAGCCCAACGAATAGCAGAACAACAAGTCGTGGATAATGAGGAAGTGATTTTAAACGTTGAAGTTCTTCTGAAATTTGGGAAACGGTCCAATTCTGTTCCAAAACATTCCAGCTTAAATGGCTAATTCCACTTACCGTTTTGAAATTAACCCCGTGTGGCGAAGTGCGTTTGAGCCGACTGAAGAACTGTTGATTGCTTTTTTCAACAATTGTCAGCATCAAAGCCCGGTGAGTGATCAGCAGTTCGATGTTGTATCCAAGCCCTTTTGCGATTCGTCCCATGGTAACTCTGATGCGGTTCGTGCTGGCACCCGAGCTAATCAGTAATGACCCAACCTCAAGCAAAATGTTGCCTACAGCCTGAGACTCTTCTTTTAATCTCTTCATTTTCAGTGTTTCTGGTGTTTTTCCCAAGGATAGCGCAAAAATAGGGTTTTTAATATTCTTCTTGATTGACAACATCTCTTAAACCCGCAGATTGAACGAAAAGTTTACATTCCGGAAAAGAAAACTTCGAATCGTTTATCTGAAAATTAAGTCTGAAGGATTAATTCCGTTGTGTTTTTTACATTTAAACCTATTAGTCATGAACTTGTTATTCAGGAACAATAAAAAACGTATGCCAAAAGCAGAAGAATACAAAAATCAGCAACTTAAACTTATTGAAGTCTCTGTTACTGAAAATCAGGAAGTATCACCGGGAGTGCATTTGATTTCGTGGGAACGAATGCATCCTTTTTACCCGGGTCAGGTTGTGAAAATCACTGCTGACATCAGTATCACACCACGCATTTACAGTGTTTGCAGTGGAAATGATGAATCCGAAATAAGGGTTCTTTTTAACATTAAGGAAGACGGACTTTTATCGCCCATTCTTTCCGGACTTATTCCGGGCATGAAAATATGGGTAACGAAGCCTTACGGAAGTTTCCGTGATGATAAAAAACCAGCCTGGTGGATTGCTACCGGAACAGGCATTGCCCCGTTTTACAGCATGTTTCGCTCCGGAATTTCAGAAAATAAAACACTGCTGCATGGCGTTCGCCAGCTCAATCAGTTTTATTTCGAAGATGAACTGGAGTGGGCTATGGGCGATCGTTACGTTCGTTGCTGTTCGCAGGAACAGTCGTGTAATGTTTACCCCGGCCGGATAACCAATTATTTGGAAGAATTAAATGAGCTTCCGGTCAATATTAACTATTACCTTTGCGGCAAGGCTTTAATGGTTGTCGAAGTGCGCGATTTGCTGATTGCAAGAGGCGTTCCGTACGAAAATATTTTAGCTGAAATTTATTTTTAACTTTTGCCTTGAATGATGAAAGAAGCTCTTTTCGGAAAAACACTTAATGAACTCACCGCGCTGGTGGTTAAACTGGGTTTGCCCAAATTTACCGGTAAACAAATGGCTGAATGGCTTTATCAGAAAGACATTTCGTCGATTGAAGCGATGACTAATCTTTCAAAAAAAGCACGTGAAAGTTTAAGCGAAAACTACGAATTTGGCCTGATCGATTCGACCAAGGTGCAGGAAAGCATCGACGGAACAAAAAAATACCTGTTTCCAACCGGCAAAGGAAAATTTGTTGAAACAGCCATGATTCCGGATGATGACCGCAAAACGGTTTGTGTTTCGTCACAGGTAGGTTGTAAAATGGGCTGTTTGTTCTGCATGACTGGGAAACAGGGTTTTCAGGGGCAATTAACTGCAGGCGAGATTGTGAATCAGATACGTAATATTCCGGAGTGGCACGAAGTTTCCAACATCGTTTATATGGGCATGGGCGAACCTTTTGATAATTTAGAAGAAGTACTGAAAAGTTTGGAGATACTGACTTCGGAATGGGGTTTTGCCATGAGTCCGCGCCGCATTACCGTTTCAACCATTGGCATAGTTCCGGGAATGGTGACTTTTCTGAATCAGTCGGAAGCACACCTGGCAGTGAGTATGCACACGCCGTTCGACGACGAACGCCAGAAACTGATGCCGGTACAGGTGGCCTATCCGCTGGAAGAAGTGATTCATGAAATTAAAAGCTGGGACTTTGGCCGTCAACGCCGGGTTTCTTTCGAATACATTGTTTTTAAAGGATTAAACGATTCTCCCCGACATGTTCAGGAATTAGCCAAAATACTGAACGGCATCAAATGCCGCATCAACCTGATCCGGTTTCATCCCATCCCCGGCACACCGCTCGAAGGAACAGACGAAGCTAGCCTCCAGAAATTCAAGGAAAAACTCAACGACAAAGGTATTCTCACCACTATCCGCGCCAGTCGTGGACAGGACATTTATGCCGCCTGCGGGTTGCTGAGTACGAAGGAGTTATTGGGGTAGAAGGCAACCGCTGCTTTTTTTGTAGTTTTCTTTCTATTTCCCAGCTTTGGAAACAACACGGACTTGTACGGCAGTTCTTCCGTAGATGTTAAGCCCAATATCTTTTGCGGCTTTGTATGAGAGATCAATAATTGCAGAAGCATTTTCCCCCATTCTGTCATTTACTTTTACCCTGACTTTTTTATGACTCTTTACACAAAAAACTTCCACGATGGTGCCAAATGGTAAGGGAAGAACATCAAATCGTACTGAAGCAGTATATTTGTTTTTACGGTAGGGTTCACCGCTTGCTGTTCGTTTTCCCTGGTAGCTATTGGCATAGTAGGTTGCCATGCCAGTATAAACCTGATCGCCTTGTTGTAATTCGTTCTTCGTCTTTTGCTTTTTTGAGGAACTTGTCTTCTTTATGATACTACACGAGGAAAACGAGAAAAGAAATGAAAAAACTAAAGCATAAAGAAATCTTTTCTTTGTTAATAAGGAGAATGTCATTTTTCTGATTTACAGATGAACGAATGGATTTGCCATATTATTGCTGGCAACCTGCAGCCCAAAAATAGAATACACTCTATTTTTAGTGTTGCCCTTTATCAATATCAGTGTCGGAAATAGGTAAAAAGTATTTAAATGGCTGTTTCAGTTAAAGTTACATCTATTGCGAACCCAATGCAATTGCACGAAGGTGCTTCGTGTAAGTATAATCGCCCTATGATTCTTATACAAATATTCAGGTAATCTTCGAACTCCGAAGTTCAATCTTCATCCCCTCCGGTGGTAACCGGAGGGTAAGGAACGCTCCGGAAGAGCGCAACCCGGAACGGGTTGAATATTTAGTTCAAGGAATATTTTAATTCAACACACTTCGGGGTTGGATTGCGGTAGTTAGTTAGTTAGAGTCTGTCCATAGAGTCGATGATTTATTGATATGTTTCTTTTCCAAAGAAAAAAATCGAGATTTTCATTTTTGATTATTTTCAATAAGATCTGTTTTTCATCCTTTTTGTCCGTTTTTG